>OGZR01000420.1_pt1 | contig 19636 bp, 18 predicted proteins | sample 1576851 | NCBI WGS metagenome assembly OGZR01 (sample SAMEA3541492, study PRJEB24748) | human gut metagenome | biome: human gut; feature: human-associated habitat; material: faeces | place: China | collected 2012
GATTCTGTCCAGTTGCATGTTTAACAGTACCTTGGACAACTCCACCAATCGTATTCGGATTCTTAGCATGTGGTGCTAGCATTATGGGTGCAGTAACTCAAGCAATCTTAATTGTTGTTTCAACAGTTATCTACACACCATTCTTAATCTCTTACGAAAAATATCAAAACAAACAAGCTGCAGAAGCTTAATATTGATAAATTAAATAAGATAATGAATAAGGGCGGGATTCCCCGTCCCTTATTTTTTAAAAAATATTTAATGAATATGAGTTGACTTTATTAAAGAAAATTGATATTTATTAAATATTGAAAGTATAGAATTAAAGAGGGGTTTTTATGGAATCAAAGAAAGTCGAATCAAATGCGGAATTAACACCGTTTGAAAAAGAATTTAAAGTTCAATTAAATTTACCAGCTGTATACTTTAGTGTATTTTATGCAATCTATGTAGGGTATATGATCATTTCAGGAAACTTTAATGATTTACCTGCAGTTGTTGCACTAGGTGTCGTTGCTATTGGGTATTTATTTGGATATAGACCTTATAAATATGTTGTAAAAAGAAGAACTTTAGAAATTCATAGAAGAATTGGAAAAACAAAAGAAATTAACTTAATGAACTGTGAAACAATTACAGATCCAATCGCTAAAATGACAAAGATCATTACAAATGCACATTCATATGAAATCTATATGGATGATGGAACTCGTCAAACAGTTGCTCCAAAAGATCAAATGGGATTTGTGGATGCTGTTGTTCATTCAAATAAGAGAATTCACTGCCAAGTTGAAGAATATAATCAAACTCATCGTAAATGGGAAAAGAAAAGAAGAAAAGAAGAAAAGAAAGCTAAAAGAACTGCTGCTCAATAAGAAGCAGCTTTTTTTTGTATAAAATAAATAAAAAATTATTAAAATGATAAAAACTTTGTAATAATTGTTGACAACCCTTCTTTTCGTTTGTATAATGACATCATATAAATAATAATTTATATACTAAATAAGGGGGATACAAAGATGGAATTTAACAAGTTAGTTGAAGATTATGGATGCCTAGCTTTTACTGATGATGTTATGAAGGAAAGAATTCCTAAATCAACATATAAAGCATTCCATGAATCGCTTGATAAAGGCGAAGAATTATCAAAAGAATGTGCAACTGTTATTGCAAATGCAATGAAAATTTGGGCGGTTGAACATGGAGCTACACATTTTACTCACTGGTTTACACCAATGACAGGATTAACTGCAGAAAAGCATGATGCTTTCTTAGAACCAGATGGGTCAAAAGCTGTTTTAGAATTTAGTGGGAAAACATTAAGAAAAGGAGAACCTGATGCTTCTTCATTTCCATCAGGTGGTTTAAGAGCTACTTTCGAAGCAAGAGGATATACAGCATGGGATTGTACATCACCTGCATTCGTTAAAGATGGAACATTATATATTCCAACGTTATTCTGTTCATATACTGGAGAAGCATTAGATAAGAAAACACCTTTACTTAGATCATGCGATGCATTAAGTAAAGCAGCTTGTCGTTTGTTACCTTTAATTGGGGTTGAAGGGGTAACTAAAGTTTCTGCTTCAGTAGGGGCTGAACAAGAATATTTCTTAGTTGATGATAAATATTATCAAGAACGTATGGATTTAAAATTAACTGGTAGAACTTTATTTGGAGCTATGGCACCTAAAGGACAAGAATTAGAAGATCATTATTTTGGTTCTTTAAAACGTAAAGTTGCTGCTTTTATGAAAGATTTAGATACTGAATTATGGAAATATGGAATTCCATCTAAAACAAAACATAATGAAGTAGCACCTGCACAACATGAAGTTGCATGTGTTTATTCTAAAGTTAATATCACAACTGATAACAATCATTTATTAATGCAAATTGCTCAAGATATCGCTAAAAAACATGGTTTACGTTGTTTATTACATGAAAAACCATTTGCTGGAGTTAATGGTTCTGGTAAACATGATAACTGGTCAGTCATTACAAATACAGGTATTAACTTATTTAATCCAGGTAAAAATCCTGAAGAAAATAAACCATTCTTAGCTGCATTAGCTTGTACAATCAAAGCTGTTGATGAATATGCTGAAATCTTACGTATGTCAATTGCTTCTGCAGGAAATGATCATCGTTTAGGAGCTAACGAAGCACCACCAGCAATCATTTCTATGTTCTTAGGTGAAGAATTAGATAAAGTAGTAGAAGATATTTGTACTGGTAAAAAATCTGATCATGAAGAAATTGGACGTTTTGATACAGGTGTTTCTGTAGTACCAACTTTCTCTAAAGATAATACAGATCGTAACAGAACTTCACCATTTGCATTTACTGGAAATAAATTTGAATTCCGTGCTGTAGGTTCTGCACAATCTGTAGCTGGTCCAAATACAATCTTAAATGCAATGTTAGCTGAAGAAATGACTCAAATGGCTGAAGCTATTGAAGGTGGAAAATCATTTGAAGAAGTTGTTAAAGAATTTATCTCTGAACATAAGAGAATTATCTTTAATGGCGATGGGTATTCAGCTGAATGGGAAGAAGAAGCAAAAAGACGTGGACTTCCTAACCACAAAAATACTGTTGACGCACTAAAATGCTTAAAAGACCCAAAATATATTGATATGTTAGATCGTCAAGGTGTTTATACAAAAGTAGAAATCGCTTCACGTTATGAAATCTTATTAGAAAATTATATTAAGACAATTCAAGTAGAAGCATTAACTGCAGTTAAAATGGTTAAAACACAAATTTATCCAGCTGCTTGTGATTATTTAGCTAAAGTATCTTCAGAAGTTGTTGCTGCTAAAGAAGCAGGTATTCCAGCGGCATTCTTAACTGATGATGCAACAAAACTTGCAAACTTATTACAAGAAGCAAAAGATAAATTAACAACATTAGAAGATAACATCTCAAAAGCTCAAAATAATGATGCTGAAATCTTTGAAGTTGCTACTATGTGGAGAGATGATGTCTTCGGTATTATGCAATCATTAAGAGAAACAATTGATACAATTGAAGAATTAGTAGATGATTCTTATTGGCCAATTCCAACTTATGTAGACTTATTATTTGGTATTTAATATATATACAAAAATCGGTTCATTGAACCGATTTTTTCTATGCTATTAAATTGAAAAGACCACTTAAACCGATAATAAGATAAGTTATTTTATTAATGAAATTAATATTTAATTGATAAGAAATCTTTTTAGCTATAAGTAAACCTAAACCAATAGCAGGTATTGATATCAAAATTATGGATAGGTGTTGAGGTAAAAGAATATCGTTGATTATTCTTAAAATCGTATTATAAATACAGTTAACTAGGAAAAATAATTGGATACATCCAAGATATTCATTTTGATTATCTGTTTTATTTTTAAAATAAATAACCATTAAGGGCCCACCAATACCAAATAAACCGTCACATATACTAGAAATTAAAATACAAAATAGCGAAATAAATATACTCATTTTTATTTGAGTATTTTTCTTTTTTATAAAAAGAAAATAGAAACTTAATAAAATAAAAAAGAGAGATAATCCTTTTTTTAAATAACTAGAGTTTAAAGAGGGTCCTATCACTATTGTGATTGTAGATATTAAAATATATATGCTCACAGGGATTAATACTTTCTTAAGTTCAATAAACTTTCTATATTGTAAAGCCATTATCAAAGATAAAAACAAACAAATGATCCCAATGATTCCTGAACATTGGATCACTGGATAAAGATAGGGTAGATATAACATAAGTATAATCCCTGCACCAAAGCCTGTAAGACCTTGTAATAAACCAGCAATTGTTGATATGAATAATATTTCCATAAATGTTCTCCTTTCATTTATAATGATAATAAAAACAATGTTAATTACAAATACATATATTTTATGGAATAATATAACTAATAGTTATGGAGGCAAGTATGGAATTAAGAGTCTTAAAGTATTTTATTAAAATAGCAGAAGAAGAAAATATGACAAAAGCTGCACAAAAATTACATGTATCACAACCTGCATTATCAAAACAAATGAAAGAATTGGAAAATGAAATAGGTCATTTATTATTTGTTAGAAATAAACAAAGAATGGTTTTAACAGAAAAGGGAATGCTTTTGAAGAAAAGAGCTGAAAGTATTTTAATGTTAGTTGATAAGACAGTAGATGAATTGAATAATGATGAATTATTAGTTGGGAATATTTATATTGGAACTGGACAAACTGATAATTTAGATGAAATCATGGAAATTATTAAACAATTTAGAAATCATTATCCTTTTGTAAAATTCCATATTCATAGTGGGGATAAATATAGTTTATTAAATGATATTGAAAATGGTTTATTAGATTTTCGTGTTTTTATTAGAGAATACGATAAAAAATATTATGAAGGAATTAGACTTAATTTACAAAATGAACTGGGGTTATGGGTTTCAAGAGATCATTTTTTAGCTGATAAAAATGTTATAGAAGCAACCAATCTTAAAGATATTTCTCTTGTGGTCGCCCATCAAGCAATCAATGATGGAGAAGTGCCGTCTTTTATATCAGATGATCAAATTATTGGAACCTATGATTTGATAGAAAACGCGAGAGTAATAGTGAAACATAATCTAGCAAGTGCCCTTGTTATTAATAAAGAAGATTATGATCCTGAATTAAAATTTATTCATATAAAAAATATGCCACAATATCATTGGTATATGATTTGGAAAAAAGAAAGTAAAACAAAAATCCAAGAAAAATTTATAGATTATCTCAAACAATATTATGAGTAACATATTGCTTACCAGATTGTTCTATAAAGTGTATAATAGAATTATAGGAGATGACAAGAAATGAATAATAAAAAAGTAGCATGTGTTGGAAGTGGGGTGATTGGTGCAAGTTGGGCAATTTGTTTTGCTTTAAAAGATTTGGATGTTGTCGTTTATGATATCAATGATGAAGTTCTATCAAAAGCAAAAACAATTATCCATGATAATTTAAATATTTTAAAAGAAAATAATGTACTTGATGAAACAAGATTACAAGAGGTAGAAAATCATATTAAATTGACTACATCAATGGAAGAAGCAGTAAGGGGGGCTTGTTTATACAAGAATCTGCCCCAGAACACTATGATGTAAAACATCAAGTTGTAAAAGAAATTGAAAAATATTGTTTGGATGATGCAATTATTGCGAGTTCAACATCTGGATTATTAATTAGTGAAATTGCTAAAAATGCAAAACATCCAGAAAGATTTGTAGGCGGACATCCTTATAATCCACCTCATCTTATTCCTTTAGTAGAAATTACAAAAGGTGAAAAAACAGAAGAAAAATATGTTCAACAAGCTAAAGACTTTTATACATTTGTCAATAAAGAACCTGTTGTTCTTCAAAAAGAAGCTCTTGGATTTATTTGTAATAGACTACAAATGGCTTTATATAGAGAAGTTTGTCATTTAGTAGAAAGTGGTGTTTGTAGTGTTGAAGATGCAGATAAAGCTGTTACTTTTGGACCAGGTATTCGTTGGGGTATTATGGGTCCTTCGTTAATTTTCCATTTAGGTGGAGGAGCTGCAGGTGTGGATGGTTTAATGAATCATCTTCATGATTCTATTAATCTTTGGCTAGATGATATGGCTGATTTTAAAGAATTGCCAGAAGATTGGCCACAAAAAGCAAGAAGTGGTGTTGAAGAAGCAATGAAAAATCGTAGTGAAGAAATTGGAAATAATGAAGAATCTTTAAAACAATATCGAGATCATATGTTGATAGAATTTTTAAAATTACATCATAAATTATAAGAGATTGAGGTTATCTCAATCTCTTCTTGTCCTTTCTTTTATTTATAAAATAAATTATTAAAAGCATAATCAATGCTCCAGTAGAGTCAATACATACATCTTTAAATTGACCAGCTCTTCCAGCTATAAATAGTTGGTGAAACTCATCGCTACAGGCATATAAAAATGTAAAAATGAATGATTTTATCAATGAATTTTCAATATGTATAATTGTTTTATAAATTAAAAATGCAAGAATGGCATATTCTGTCATATGTGCACATTTTCTTACGATAAATGAAAGAGTATCTCTAGTAATAGGTAAGACTTGAATAATAATATTCACAATAAAATTACTTTGTTTTGAAGAATCGTTTCCTGGTGTTTGAGACATCATAAAGATAAAAATCATCCAAAGAATTGTAAGTATTAAGTATTTATTTTTTTTCATAGCTGCATTATAACAAATAATATTTATAAAATAAATGTTTACAATTGTATACAATTTGATATAATTAGAACGTATATCGGATGATAATGGCGAAAGAGATTCTACAAGAACACCGAAGAATTAAAGATTTCAGGTAAAAGGATCGCTATTGGACGAACCATTGGAGAGATTCATTAAATTGAACACCGAAGGAGCAAACCCAAAAGGGTGAAACTCTCAGGTAAAAGGACAGTGGCTAAATAGTATTTTTTCATTATTAATTCCGACTAATTTATTAGGAGGAGTTTTTTTATGCAATTACTAACACAAATATTAAAACAAATTAATGATTATGTATGGGGATTACCTCTAATTTGCTTATTATTAGGTACAGGTATTTACTTTACTTTCAAATTAAGATTGATCCAGCTTACAAAATTAAAATTAGCTTTTAAATGTATCTTTAAAAAGCATGAAGGGGAAGGAGATGTAAGTAGCTTTCAAGCTTTATGTACAGCCCTTTCTTCAACGATAGGAACAGGAAATATTGTTGGAGTTGCTACAGCAATTGCAGCAGGTGGTCCAGGTGCTTTATTTTGGATGTGGGTATCAGCTTTCTTTGGTATGGCTACAAAATATGCGGAAGGATTACTTGCGATTCGTTATCGTCAAAAAGATGAAAATGGAGAAATTGCTGGTGGTCCAATGTATTATCTAGAAAAAGGTTTACATAGTCCTTTGCTTGCAAAAATATTTGCTTTCTTTGGAGTCAGTGTGGCGTTACTAGGAATTGGAACATTTACCCAAGTAAAATCAATTTCTGATGGTCTTAGTATGTCAATAGGGATGCCACGTTATGTAACAGCTATTTTACTTACAGTTGCAGTTGCATTTATTACTATTGGTGGAATTCAAAGAATTGCTTCAGTGGCTGAAAAAGTCATTCCCCTTATGTGTGTACTTTATATAGGTGGTGTTGTTTTAATACTTGTGTCACATATCACATTACTTCCAAGTACACTTGCTTTAATTATTAAATCAGCTTTTACACCTCAAGCAGTATTTGGTGGAGGAACAGGAATTACTATGGTTATTGCCATGCAAAAAGGAATTAGTCGTGGTATTTTCTCTAATGAAAGTGGTCTAGGAAGTGCTCCTATTGCTGCAGCTGCAGCAAAGACAGATTCTTGTGTAGAACAAGGACTAGTTTCAATGACAGGGACATTTATTGATACGATTGTTATTTGTACAATGACAGGTCTTGCTATCGTGTTGACACAATCTTATACAACAGGATTAGATGGTGCAGCGATGACAACACATGCATTTTCAGTGGGATTATTTATTCCTTTAATTGGTAAATATATTGTCAATATTGGTCTTGTATTCTTTGCTTTTACAACAATTATTGGATGGAATTATTATGGGGAAAGATGTATGTATTATCTTAAAGGTTTGAAGGCAGTAAAGATTTATAAAATTGTTTATATTATATTTATTGCAATTGGACCATTTATGTCTTTAGAATTTATCTTTGTCTTAGCGGATATTGTCAATGGGTGTATGGCAATTCCTAACTTAATTGGGTTAATTGGTTTAAGAAAAGAAATTGTTGCAGAAACAGAAAAATATTTTGAATATAAACAACCTGTAGAATTGGTTACAAATATAGAAGGATAGCGAGAGCTATCCTTCTATAAGTTGAAGAATATTTTTTAAAATCTTATTGGTAGAATCTTCATGATAGTATAAAGATATTGGAGAGAGAATATCTAAATCTTGATATTTAAGATATTTAGAATATTGATTTGATTCGATAAAATCATGTAAAATCGCATATCCTTCTTTTAAACATACTTTTAAAAGTGTTTGTTCTATTTCGTACTGTTCCATAGATTCTTGACGAACATCATAAATAAGTTTTAAAGAATCAAGTGAACAAGCTTGATGATAATACTTTCTTAAATGACATGTCTTTATAAGAAGATGTTGATAATCTTTTATTTCAGGGTATTCAAAAGTAATGATTGCATCTAGCTTTCTTTCTTTAAAGAGTTGAAGTAATTCAAGACGTGAATAAGCTTTATAATGAAGATCAATGTGTGGGAAATGATCTTTTATTTTTTGTAATAACTTTAAAAGAAGTTCGTCATCTAAAGATTTAATAAAACCAATAGAAATACTTCCTTGATTGCCTTTTTGATATTCTTTGATAATTTGATAACTTAAAGCAATATCCTTTAGAATCTTTTTAGCATAAGGCAAATAAATTCTTCCTTCACTAGTAAGTTTGACAGACTTCTTACTTCTTTTAAATAAAGGAATTCCTAAATCTTTTTCTAAACATTGAATTTGTTTAGTAATGGCTGTTTGACTAATATAGAAATTTTGCGCAGTTTTAGTAAAATTAAATGTTTGACTTAAATCAACAAAATATTCAAGTTGTTTAATATTCATACAATCACCTCATAACATATAGTTATTATAATATGAAATAATAATATTGGAAAGTTATTAATAAATTCAATAAAATTGCTATGAAAAGAGGGATGATATGAAAAGATATATTTATTACTTTTTAGGAATGAATATTTTAGTGTTAGGAATTACATGTAATACATTATCAAATTTAGGTGTGGGAGCATTTAGTACATTACCTTTTGCGGTAAGTTCATTATGTTTTTTAACTTTTGGACAAGCAAATATCGCGTTTTATTTACTGTTTGTCTTAATCCAGATTATTCTTGAAAGAAGAATAAGTATGAAATTTATTTTAGAAATACCATTTTCTTTTATCTTTGGTTTTCTGGTTGATTTCTATCAATATTTAATACCATCTATGGATTTAAATATTTATACACAAATTATTGTTTTACTATTTGGAAATACTTGTTGTGCAATAGGTGTTTATTTCATGCTTAAAGGAGATTTAATCATGACACCAGTCGATGGACTTGTTTTAAGTATTTCAGAAGTATCCCATAAACCTTATTCTATCTGTAAGAATTGTTTTGATATTTCAATGATTTTATCAACTGTTGTTGTTTGTCTTGTTTGTCGTAGTCCAATTTATGGTATCGGGGTAGGAACTGTTTTTTCAGCGTTTTATATTGGACGTGTGATTCGTTTTTGTGAAAATTTCAAATTAAATACATATAAAAAAATCGAGTCTTGATGACTCGATTTTCATTAATCAGTTAAATCTTCACCGTTAGATGAGATAACTTTTTTATACCAATAGAATGAATCTTTTCTATAACGATCTAATGTTTTTAAATCAAATTCATCTCTATCAACATAAATAAATCCATAACGTTTAACCATACCTTCATGCGTAGAAATTAAATCAATTGCTGACCATGGGCAATATCCCATCATTTCTGCACCATCAGTAATCGCTAATTGAATTTGTTCGATATGTTTTCTTAGATATTCAATTCTGTATTGATCATGAACTTTTCCATCTTCAGTTAAAGTATCATAAGCACCTAAACCATTTTCAGTAACTACCATAGGTAAACGATATCTTGAATACATTTCACGAATTGTTGCTCTAAATCCCATAGGATCGATTTCCCAACCGAATTCAGTAGTTGGTAAGTTAGGATTTTTATATCCTCTATAAACACCAGCTTCACCACGAGCAGTTTGTTGATCTGCATCTGGATCTAATTTTTCAGTTCCATCACTAGCTTCTACAGTAGCAGTATTATAATAGTTGAAACCGATGAAATCAGGATGACCGTTCTTTAATGCTTCTGCGTCACCTTCACCAAATTCAGGACATGCATCATTTTCTTCTAAATAAGCCCATACTAAGTTGTTATAAACACCATAAACAGCCATATCTAAATATAACCAGTTTCTAATAGCGTTATAGTTTTGTGCAGCTAAAACATCTTCTGGTTTACAGCTTGCTGGGTAAACTAATGAGATATTTGGAGCTGGTCCAATTTTAGCACCTGGTAACATTTCATGACATAAAGCCATAGCTTTTGCTTGTGCTACTAACATATGGTGGTTTTGTTGGTAAGTTTCTTTTAAAACATTTGTACATCCTTCAGGGATCATTAATGTTCCAATAACTGGTCCAACTAAAGTTAACATGTTTTGTTCATTGATTGTTAACCAATATTTAACACGATCACCAAAGTTTTCAAACATAACTTTTGCGAAGTTTAAGAACCAATCGATTGAGTCTCTGTTTCCCCATGATCCACGTTCATCTAATGCTGCAGGCATATCGAAATGGAACATAGTTACTAATGGTTCAATTCCATATTTTAAACATTCATTGATGACATTGTTGTAATATTCAATTCCTTTAGGATTGATAGCTCCTGTTCCTTCAGGAATAATTCTTGACCAAGAAATTGAGAAACGATAAGTTTTGAATCCCATTTCTGCCATTAAAGCGATATCTTCTTTATATCTATGATATTGATCTGCACAGACTTTTAAATCAGAAGTCCCTTCTGGTACAACTTTAACATCTTGACATGATGGACCTTTTCCATCTTCTAAACTTGCACCTTCTACTTGATAAGCACTTGTACTTGCTCCCCAAAGGAAATCTTTAGGAAATGGTTTTAAAGTTTTGTGTAACATTTATATATCCTCCTTAAATTCAATGGTATTATACATAATTTATAAAAATATATTTATTTTTTTTAAAATATGAAAAAATAGAACAGTTACGATTGTAGCTGTTCCCATTTTTCCATGATTTCCATTAATTCCATTTCTTTTTCATCAATAGAATCAGTAATTTCATTATATTTTTTATAATTATTCATGACTTCTTCACTTGTTAGTTCCTCTTTTAAAGAATTAATTTCTTTTTCTAAAGAATCAATCGTTCTTTCAAGCTTTTTAATTTCATTCTTTGTTTTTTTATCAATGATCTGTCTTTGTCTTGCTTCGGTAACCACTTTTTGTGTTGTCTCTACAACAGGTGTCTTTTGAGCTAAATAATCATCATAATTACCATTATAAGAAAGACATTGATCTTTTTGTACTTCAATCACACGAGTTGCGATTTTATTAATAAAATAACGATCATGACTAATAAATAAAATCGTACCTTCAAAGCTCTTTAAAGCTTCTTCTAGGACTTCTTTAGAAGAAATGTCTAAGTGGTTGGTTGGTTCATCAAGAATTAAGAAGTTGGCTTGTTTTAATAAAACTTCTGTTAAAACAACACGTCCTCTTTCTCCACCAGAAAGCATGGCAATATCTTTAAAGACATCATCGCCTCTAAAGTTAAACATAGCAAGGGTACTTCTAATTTCTTGATTAGTCATACGTGGATAACAATCACTGATTTCATCAAAGATGGTTTTATTATAATTTAAAGATTCATGTTCTTGGTCATAGTAGGCCATTTCTACGTGACTACCAAAACGTATTTTTCCATGATCAATAGGAAGTTGACCTACAAGAGCTTTAAATAAAGTGGTTTTACCAACGCCATTTTCCCCAACAATCGCAATGCGCTCACCTTTTTTAATATCAAGATTACAGTGTTCAAAAACCATTTGATCATAACGCATTGATAAATCAGTGACTTTTAAAACATCATAACCTGATTCAATAGCTGGTGTAAATTGAACAGTGATGGCACTTGGTAAATTTTCTGGTCGATCAATACGTTCAATCTTTGCAAGTTGTTTTTCTTTGGATTCTGCACGTTTAATACTTTTTTCACGATTGAATGATTTTAATGTATCAATACTTTCTTGTATTTTTTTTATTTCTTTTTGTTGATTGATATAGTGTTTTAAATCAATAGCACGTTGTGTTCTTTTTTGAATAGAATATTCTTCATAGCGACAATTATAACTATGACTTTTTCCATTTTCTATTTCAATAATCTTATTAGAAACAACATCAATAAAATAACGATCATGGCTGACCACAATCAAAGCATTTTTATAACCTTTTAAATAGTTTTCTAAAAAGGAAATTGCTTGACTATCTAAGTGGTTAGTAGGTTCATCTAAAACAAGAAGTTTAGGTTCTTCTAATAAAAGTTTAGCTAAACATAATCTTGTTTTTTGACCACCAGATAATTCATAAACATATCTTTGAAAGTCCTCTTCCACAAAGCCCATTCCTTTTAATACACCAATAATACGACTTGGATAACTAAAACCATCTTTTTCATTAAATCTTTGAGTTAATGAATCATATTCATTCATAACTTGTTCACTATGATCGTAAGACATCATACTTTCTAATTCACGCATACGATTTTCTATTTGAATAAGCGGATCAAAGACTTCTAAAGCACATTCATAAATGGTTTTATTCATATCTAAATCATGATGTTGTTTTAAATAACCAACATTTAAATCACGGCTTTTAAATAAATCACCACTATCATAACTTTCTTCACCAATTAAGATATTTAAAATAGTTGTTTTACCAGCTCCATTGACACCAATAATCGCAATTTTATCATGGTCATCTACTTTAAAACTAATATCTTTTAATAAATCAATTCCTTGAAATGATTTCTTTATATTTGAACATTCTATAAGCATTTTTCATCACCTCGACTATTCTATCAATAAAATAAGTTGTTTACAAATATTCTTTGTATAAATCTTGATAAGTAGAATCTACTTCTAATAAAGCATTCATACTTAAATAGAAAGATTCATCGAAGCACTTTTCTTCTTTTTTAATACACCATAAAGCTTCATGACCTGTAAAGGCATGCGCTAAAGCTTGATATAAAATCTCTGGATTCGATAAATTATGAATTTCTTTTTGTTCTTGGGCTTTTTTTATGATGATGATACAAAGTTTTGTAAGATTATCACGCATATCAAAGCTATGACGATTTTCTTTTAAATTCGCAATAAACATTTGACTAAATAAATCATAACCATATTTTTTAGTATCATTAATTAATGTAGAAAAGACAATAAGTAATTGTTGATAGTGACTATCACTATCAACTAGCTTATACGTGTCTTTTACAAGATGATCGATGGTTGAATCATAAAGATCTAAAATAAGTTCTTCTTTATTATTGACGTATTTATATAAAGTTGGTTTGGTGATATGTAATTCATTACAAATATCTTGAATTGTGACATTGGTATAACCTTTGTCTAAAAAAAGCTGAACAGCTGTTTGTGATATTTTTTCTTTTGTAATTTTCATAAAATTCTCCTTAAAAATAATATACCATAGATTTAATGCAAAGAGGCTTGTTAAAAAATTCACTTTTATTTAATGAAAGCGTTGACATTTATTTTCACGGTTATATAATTTACTTGAGTTAAATAAACATTTACTATGGTAGAGGAGGAAAAAGGAAATGGCTAAGAGTTTATTTGATAAGACATACATAGGTAAAATGAAATTAAAAAACAGAATTTTCATGTCACCTATGGGAACGACTGGAGAAGCTGATGGAGCTTACTGTAATGAAGGTATTGATTATTTTGAAGAAAGAGCAAAAGGTGGCGCTGGTTTAATTATTACAGGTGCTAACGTTGTTTCGACAAAATATGAACCAAGACCATGTACAGAACTTTCTGATTTCCATCATGTAGAAAGATTAAATATGTTAATTGAAAGATGTCATGCTTATGGAGCAAAAGTCTGTGTACAGTTATCACCAGGTTTAGGACGTCAACAATTTACTGATCCTTTTACACCACCTTATAGTGCGGGTAGTGTAGGTGCATTCTGGTTCCCAAATTTAATTTGTAAACCTTTTTCAAAAGAAGATATTCATTATTTAGTAGAAAAAGTAGGGTACAGTGCTTCACTTGCTGTAAATGCTGGTGCAGACTGCGTTGAATTACATGCGTATGGAGGATATTTATTAGATCAATTCCATTCTGTTCAATGGAATAATAGAACAGATGAATATGGTGGATCACTTGAAAATCGTATGCGTTTTACATTGGAATGTATTGAAGCAATTAAAAAGAACGTTCCTGATACAATGCCTGTACTTGTTAAATTTACACCACATCAAAGAGTAGAAGGCTTTAGAACCATTGATGAAGGTATTGAAATGGCTAAAATTTTAGAAAAAGCAGGGGTTGATGCTTTACATGTTGATACAGGATGTTATGAAGAATGGTTCCAAGCGATTACAACTGTTTATAGTAAAGAAGGATATAAACTTGATGTACAAAAAGCAATTAAAGATATTGTAAGTGTACCTGTTTTAGGAGATGGTAACTTAAAAGATCCTGAAGTAGCTAAAAAAGCTGTTGAAGATGGAATCTTAGATTATGTAGGACTTGCACATCAAATGTTAGCTGATCCATATTGGCCTAAAAAAGTCAAAGCACATCATGAAGAAGATATCGCTCCATGTGTTGGATGTAATGAATGCTTACTTGCAGGATTTAGCGGTAAACACTATTATTGTGCAGTTAATCCATTATGTTATGCAGAAAAAGCTTATGCTTTACCACTTCCAAATGGTCAAAAACGTAAAGTCCTTGTTATTGGTGGTGGACCAGCTGGTATGATGGCTGCTATTACTGCAAAACGTCGTGGTTTTGATGTTGATTTATATGAAAAAGAAGATAAATTAGGTGGTACTTTATGGCCAGCAGGTGGACCTGATTTTAAAGCGGATGTTTTAAAATTAATCAAATACTTAGAAACACAATGTCAAAAATTAGGAGTTAATATTCATTTAAATACAGCGATTACAAAAGATAATATTGAAGGAGATTATGACAAAGTTATTTTAGCTGCTGGTTCAACTCCTGCTATGCCACCAATTCCAGGTATTGATACAACAGTTCTTGCGAGTGATTATTTAACACATCAAGCAACAGTTGGTAAAAAAGTTGTTGTTATTGGTGCTGGTCTTGCTGGTACTGAAGCAGCTTGTGATATTGCTGGAAAAGATGGAGATGTGACATTAGTAGAAATGTGTCCAGATATCTTATTTACAGCGAACCATTGTTTAAATAATGATCAACATTTAAGAAAAATGGTTAAAGATCGTGGTGTTAAAGTTGAAGCAAACGCTAAAGTGACAAATATTACACCAACAAGTGTTACATTTGAAAGAGATGGACAAACAATGACGCTTGAATGTGATACTGTTTTAAATGCTGTTGGATTTAGACCTAATAATCAATTAGAAGATTTATTAGATGAAAAATATGATGAAGTTGCTGTTATTGGAGATGCTGTTGCACCAAGAAAAATTTTAACTGCAATTCATGAGGGATATCATGCAATCCGTGTGATGGAATAGGAGATACTAAAGATGATTAGTTTTGATTTAACAGGAAAAGTAGCGGTTGTTACAGGAACTTCAAGTGGGCTTGGACAACAATTTGCAAGAGCTTTGAGTGAACAAGGATGCGATGTTGCTATCCTTGCACGTAGAAAAGAAAGATTAGAAGAATTTTCTAAAGAATTGAAACAAAATGGACAAGATTGTTTACCTGTTTCATGTGATGTTACAGATGAAGAAAGTATTAAAAATGCGATTAAAACTGTCGTAGATCATTTTGGAAAAATTGATATTCTTGTCAATAATGCAGGTGTTGTTGAATACTCAAGTGGTCTTCATGATCATACAACGGCACAATGGGATAAAGTTTTAGATACGGATTTAAAAGGTGTTTTCCTCATGGCGAGAGAAGTTTCAACTATTATGATGAAACAAAAATATGGAAGAATTATTAATATTTCATCGGTTGGTGGTATTCAAGCTGGACCTGCTCAAGTAAGTTATTTTGCGGCTAAAGGCGGGGTTGTCAATCTTACAAAAGCCATGGCTGGAGATTTAGCTCCTTATGGTATTCTTGTTAATGCAATTGCACCAGGTGTTTATGATACAGAAATGACACATGATGCTTTAGATGCACCAGGTTCTCTTGTTTTAAAAAACAGAGTAAGAGATTTGGTCGTGAAGGTGAAATGAACGGAGCGCTTATTTACTTTGCAAGTGACGCTTGTACTTATACAACAGGACAATTACTTGTTATTGATGGTGGAATGACAAGTATGCTTTAAAATAAAAAACAATATCCATATGGATTGGGTATTGTTTTTTTGCATAAACAAGAACATTTTTTGCAAAAAAACATAAAAAAGTATGATAATAAGGTATGAAATTAGATAATTGTTCTTAATTGTATACAAAAATGCAACATTCTGTTGAAATAAAGAAAGCCCTTTGATATAATACAAAAGTACTTTAAGAAAGTTTAAGTAGGGAATTGTTAAAACTAGGAGGAAAGGGAAATGAACTTATTAAAGAAATCTTTATCTGTTCTTGCTGTTGCTGCAATGGCTGTATCCTTAGCTGGATGTGGTGGTTCAAGTAGCTCAAGCAAAAGTACAGAAAGTGGCGAAAAAGTATTTCGCTTTGGTCAATCTAATCCAAAAGTTGGTTTAGATATGCAAACTAACACTAACTCAGGGGCTTCTTCTGTTGCTGACAACGTATTAGAAGGATTATATCGTTGGAATGATGACAATAAAGAAGAATGTGTTCTTGCTAAAGACATGCCAGAAGTATCTGATGATGGATTAACTTATACAATTACACTTAAAAAAGGTGTTAAATTCTCAGATGGTTCTGATTTAACTACTGAAGATGTTAAATATACATTCGAAAGAATGTTTACACCAGCAACAGGATGTACAAATACATATATGTACAACATGATTACTGGTGCTCAAGATATGTTAGAGGGTAAAGCTACTGAATTAAGTGGTTTTGAAACTGTTGATGATTACACTTTTAAATTACATATTAATTACAAATTTGCGCCATTTGTTGCTAACTTAGGTATGGACTATGCTTCAATTTATCCTTCTGATGCATGTGCTGCTGCTGGTGAAAACTGGGGTAAAGGAACTAACTTAATTGGTACTGGTCCTTATGTAATTAAAGAAAATGACGAACAAACTAAAGTTGTAATGGTTCCAAATAAAAAATATCATGGTAAAAAAGTTAACTTAGATCGTTTAGAAATTGTTTATATTGATGATGTAAGTACAAAAATGATGGAATATGAACAAGGTAACATTGATATGTGTGACTTAGATACTTCATTATTAGATCAATATAAAGATAGTGATTTAAAAGATGAAATTACTCAAGTAACTCCATTAGGTACATATTTCTTATCAATTAAAGATAATGATCCAGTATTAAGTAATAAAGCAGTTAGAGAAGCAATCTCATTAGCTATTAACCGTAAAGAATTATGTAGTACTGTATTAAATGGTGCTGCTGAACCAGCTTCATCATTCTTAAATCCAGGTGTTCCAGGTCATGATGACAAATTAAAAACTTATGAACATAACGTTAAAAAAGCTAAACAAGTTTTAGCTGATGCAGGTATTTCAAACCCTACATTTACTTGCAAAGTTAGACAAAAAGAAGAAAAAATCGCTACTGCATTACAAGCTTACTTAAAAGAAGCTGGAATTACTATGAATGTAGAAACAATTGATGCAGGTATTTGGTCTTCAGCTAGAGCTGCTGGTGAATTACAAGCTACAGTTCTTGGTTGGTTCCCATTATATGCAGATGCTGATAACCAAATGTATACTTATTACTATTCAGAAAACGCTGTAGGAAAAGGTGTATTCTACAATAATCCTGAATTCGATTCATTAATGAAAGAAGCTCGAGAATCAAATGATTCTGATAAACGTGTTGAATTATACAAAAAAGCAGATTATATCTTATCTCGTGAAGATTATGGAACAATTCCATTATATTATGGTAAGTTACAATTTGTTGCTAAACCATATGTAAAAAATGCTAAATTAGGAAACTTAATTTATCATTTATATAACATTGATATTGATTTATCTAAAAAATAGTAAATGAAATTAAATAAGTGTTAATCATATATGGAATGCAGCAATGCATTCCATATATTTATTGTAGGAAAAAGGAGGAAAAATATGGCGAAGTATTTACTAAAACGTGTATTACAAGCTATTGGTGTCGTTTTTTGTATTTCGTTAATCACATTCTTTGTGTTAAACATTGTGCCTGGTAATCCAGTTGAAATCATGTTAGGTGAGTTCGCTGATCAAGCAACGATTGCACGTGTTACACATGAAATGGGATTAGACCAACCAATTTATATTCAATATTTCAGCTGGTTAGGAAATATGCTTCAAGGAAACTTTGGAACATCCTATTTCCAAAATAAACCAGTAATTGATATTTTAACAAGTTCATTTTTAGTAACAGCTAAGCTTGCTGGTATTGCTTATATATTAGCTGTTGTTTTAGGGGTAGTAGTGGGTGTTGTGGCTGCCGTTAATCATGGTAAATGGGTTGATTCGGTTTTAATGACAATTTCTGTATTTGGTATTTCAGCTCCCGCATTCTGGATTGCTATCATTTTACAAATTGTTATCTGTTTGAAATTTAATTTATTACCTTTATCAGGTATTGATAGTTTTAAATCATTTATCTTACCAGGTATTGCCTTAGGTACAAGATATGCAGCAAGTATTGCTCGTATTACAAGAACAAGTATGTTAGATGTTTTATCACAAGATTACATCCGTACAGCTGAAGCTAAAGGTTTAAAAGGTTGGGTTGTTACAATTAAACATGCTTTACGTAATGCGTTAATTCCAATTATTACAATTGCAGGATCTGATTTAGGAAACATCTTAACAGGATCTGTCTTAGTAGAATCAGTTTTCTCAATTCCTGGAATTGGAAAAATGTTAGTAGATAGTATTAATACACGTGATTTACCAATCGTCCAAGGTGGCGTTATGTATATTGCGGTTATATGTGTCATTATGTATTTAGTAGTTGATTTACTTTATACAGTAGTCGACCCAAGAATTCGTTTAGGAAAGGAGTCATCATAAAATGTTTAAAAAGAAAAAAGATCAAACATATCAAAGTTATTGGTCAATCAGTTGGAACATTTTCAAGAAAAATAAAGTAGCAATGGTATGTTTATTCATCGTTATTCTTTTATGCTTAATTGCTTTATTTGCACCATTGATTGCTCCTTATGATCCAAACAAACAAGTTCTTACAGATCGTTTAATGAAACCTTGCGGACAACATTGGTTTGGTACAGATGATTTAGGAAGAGATATTTTCTCAAGAATTATTTATGGATGCCGTGTTTCTTTAAGTGTTGGTATCATTTCACAAATTATCGCAACAGTTATTGGGTATACAATGGGTGTTTGTGCCGGATATTATGGTGGAAAAGTAGATTCTGTTATTTCATTTTTAATTCAAGTATTTTCATCTTTTCCATTCTTATTGTTTGCTGTTAGTGCTTTGACCATATCCGGGAACAGACGGATTGGTAAAAATCTTGTTTTGATCGTAAAAACGATACCTGCTGGAAGCAGCAATATAATGAGCAGCGAAAGTCCCAGGCTTCCACCTCCTGGTAACGGAACATGAA
>OGZR01000431.1_pt1 | contig 19242 bp, 7 predicted proteins | sample 1576851 | NCBI WGS metagenome assembly OGZR01 (sample SAMEA3541492, study PRJEB24748) | human gut metagenome | biome: human gut; feature: human-associated habitat; material: faeces | place: China | collected 2012
CACTGTATTGCGCCTGCATTGCGCAAGCTCGGGCGCACTCGCTGAGTGGCGTGAATCGCAGATTGCTCAATAGCAACGCAATCCACGCTACTCAGCAGTTGCCATGGTTATGCGCGGCGTTTGCGGATGACGAGCAAGGCACCAGCCGCAGCTGCCAGCACCACAACCACGACCGCAATGGCAGCCACGGCAACACCCGTATTCGAAAGGGGCGCAGCGCCATTAGCAGCCGGCTTATTCGTGGCAGTGTTACCGGGCTTAGCAGTGTTGCCAGGATTGTTGGTATCGCCGGGCTTCTGCTCTCCAGGGCCGGGAGTGACCTCCGTGGCTGTGACCGTGACTTCGAACGTCGCGTTCACGCCACGATAAGAGACGGTGATGGTCTTCGTGCCTGCGGTGGCAGAATCAAAGCCAGTGAACTTCAGATCACCATCAGTTGGATCAATCAGCTTGCGCAGCGTTTCGGTATCGCCGACTTTGTAAATGGCGGATACCTTCACATCGGCAGCGTTGAACTTATCGCCTACCTGATAGGAATCCTTGGTCACTTCCACAGCAAGCTCGGCCAACTGAGGCAGTTCGCCGAATGTCACTGTGTAGGTTTCCGCCGTGCCATCCTCAGCAGTTACAGTCACCGTGGCCACGCCGCTGTTCTCGGTCGAAGCCTGCTCCACCTGCACCGTAGCCTTTGCGTCAGCAGCAGTCGCCTCCACCGTCGGGTAGGAAGCAGCATCTCCAGCCAGCGCACCGGCATATTTAGTGGTATCCGCGGAGAATCCGTCAACCGTCTTGCCATCCACAGTCAGATCAGCAAGATTGGCGTTACTAGACGGCTGCGGCTCTGGTGTCGCTTCACCTTCGGCGATGCGTACTTCAGCGATCTTGGCATAGTCATTGCCATCGGCGTAGGTGAAGTTGAGGCGAATGCCCTTGGTGGCGGGCAGAGCGCTCACATCGGCTTCCGTCACGGCTCCAGCAGCACCATTCACAGTGACTGCCGGCAGCGTGGCATCAGTCCACGTGGCGCTGTCTTCAGCTAGGTACGATACAGTGAAGCTCTTCGGAGCGGCCTCGCCCTTGGCCTTATCCACCGCAACGCTGAGCTTGCCCAGCTGATATGCCTTATCGAAGGTGTAGCTGAGCCACGGCGAGGTGTCGCCGGTGCCCCAGTTCGACCAGTTGGTGCTCAGGTTGTTGTCGCAAGTCAGGTCGGCCGTAGAAGCGGAGGCCCAGCTACTGGCCGGCTCATACTTCGAGGCCGCAGCGGACGAGCAGAACAACCGGGCAAGGTTGCTTTCCACAGTCACGGTGAACGTGGCGGTTACTGAAGAATCAGCGACAAGACGCACCGTCACGGTTTGCTCGCCCAATTTGGTGGTGTCGAAGCCTTCCAGCGTGTATTCATCTGGCTCCAGTACACGCGTTTTGCCATTGGTGAGCGTAGCGGTAACCATCACGTCCTTATGCGCGAGTATCTGCCCCTTGGCGATAGTGGCTTCAGGGTCCTTAGCCGCGATGGACTCCACAGCAGCAGTCTGCGAACCGAACGCAGTGCCGTTGAAGGCCACGGTGAATGCGCCGGCATTGCTGTTCGACGTGGCGAAGACACCGGCATCGAGCCCGGTTGCGTCCGCACCGGTCAGCGTTACCGTAGCGACATCCTGCCATTCATCGTTCGCGGAAGCACGCCAGTAGCCTTTCAGGGTATCGGTTGCGGCGCGCTCCAGCTTGAGTTGCACTTGGTCGCCGAAGCCGGCACCAACATGCGATGTTTCCTTATCGATGTAGCCATCGGCATTGGAATCGTACTGCATGTAAATGCCGCTTGGGCTGGCAAGTAACGTGGCATATCCCTTGCCGCCGTTAGCGTCAGCAAGACCGTTACGAACCACCAGGCCGGCACGCGGATCGCCATTACCGCCCAAGTCGAGCGGCTTGACCGTGGTTTCCAACGTTTCGTTCACGTCCAGAGCATCAGGCTGGTACACCGCGCTGCCCTCGTTGCGATCCGTCCAGACACCACGATTGGCGTTGTCCGTAACGGTGAAGTCATAGGTACCGCCGGATGCGGCGACCTGGCACGCGCTGCCGCCCTTCCAATGGGCTTCCTTCCAACTTCCGGAAATCGGGTTGGAGCAGGAAACGTCGATGGTTCTGCGGAATGTGCGGCCCGGGTTGAAGTTGCTGCTCTCGGCAAGAGTGCCTGTAATGGTGTAGGTTCCCGGCACATTGAATGCGTAGGTGCTGCCGGCAGCCTTGGTCGACTTGCTGACTGCCGTACCGCCTTCCACATTCCATGTCACCTTGGTAGCAATGGTATCGTCGCCTTCCTTGACGTTGACGGTGTCCGGCAGAGTAACGGTTCCGCCCGTGTTCACGGTCTTCGGGAGATCATCGCCGGTTTCCACAGTCCAGTTGACCAGCTTGCCCTTGGCGCTACCATGGTTGTCCCAATAGTTCAGATCCCAGCCGTCGGGCTCGCCTTCTTGAGCAGGATTATGCATTTCGATGGTGCCGTTCTCACCGATGGTCAGCGGCAGCCAAACATAGGTGGAATCGGCTTTACCGGAATCCCAACGGTCACCAAGGTAGATGAAGTGACCTTTCTCCTGGTCTACTGCGAGCACACTAGCCGACTGCGAACCGAATGTGGTGCCGCGGGTATCGCCCACAGACAACAGACCATCCGCGCCTTCCGGCATGTTGTTGTACCACGTGTTCTCGTTGGCATCGTCCTTTTCCACGCCACGGGTCCAGCTTCCCAGCATGGAGTCGGCGGTGTAGTAGGTCTGCTTGTTCGGGTCCCAGCCGGTTGCACCAGATGCGATGATGTTGTAACGCCCGTCATATTGGAATACGGCAGGAGCTTCCAGCGAACCATTTTGTTTGACGATTTGGAAATCTTCGCCACGCACCGGGGCATCCGTAGTACCGTCTGCAAGAATGTATGGGTACTGCCCGTCAGCAGAGTACTGCTTTTGTCCCTCGGACTGGTCCACATTCGTGGTCTTGACTACATTGGTGTAATCATCGTTAAGCTTGGCGATATACAGCGTGGCATTGGCTTCGGAAGAATACAGTACATAGGCACTGTCGTCCTTCGGATCCACGAACACAGTCATATCGCGGCTGTCACCGTTCTCACCCCAGCTGGGGTTACCTGCGGCTTCTTTCCAATTGTTCTGGTTAGGCAAACGATAGGCACCCACCATAGTGAACGGGCCCGCCGGATTGTCGGAAACAGCCACGCCCGCAAGTGCACGTGCATAGTTGGAACCGCCCGGCGTGGTGCTTCCATCGGAATGCCACCACAGCACGTATTGCTTGTTCTTCTTGTTGTAGATGATCTTCGGACGCTCGAAAATGCCCTGTACGGAATCAACCGCGCCATCACCATCCTGATCGGGGTTGGTGTTGAGGTACGGGAAGATTGCGTCGGCCTTGGCAGCGTCCACACTGCCGTCGGACTTGGTCAGGTTGTAGGCCTTGTCGAAGTAGGCGTAATCGGCATTGCTCTTATCCGTCAACTGAGATTTGCTGGTCACCGCACGCAGCGCCACACCAAGATCGGTCCAGTTGTATAGATCTGTCGACATATAAGCATGGACACCGGGGCTGTTGTCGTAACCGTTAGAACGGTCTTCGCCATACCAGTAGTAGGCGTCGCCGACCTTGACCACTTGGCCACCGTGCGCTTGGATGTGTGTGCCGCCATTATCATTGGCGTTCTTGGCATACCAATATGGCTGGAAGTAATCGCTAGCGTTCTTGCCCGGATCGGCTGTGGGCTGGAACTTGGTGTATGTCGGCACTTGGCCGATGGTAGGCAGGTAATCCACACCTGCCGCACTGGCACTTGCAGCGGCCAGCCCGCATGACAATAGCGTTGCCGCGGCGGTAATTGCCGCGATAAGAGCGCCCTTGCCCTTATCGTTTATCTTCATTGATTTGGTTCCTTGATTGATGATAACGGTTTTTTGAACAAACAGTTATGTCGCTATCCGCGAAGCCAGAAAAGGTTCGACAAATCAATATACCGATACTGAAAATTCAGTATTCAACTTGTCGGACCAATTATGGTCAAAGAGCGGAGGAACCGGCCGGCAATAGTCAATATTGCCGGCTTGTTCCTTCACCCATTACTGCGAGAGGGTGCTATGCACGCTTGCGCAGCATGAACAGTGCACCCGCGGCAGCGGCCAGCAGAGCGACAGCGCCAGCGATGGCGGCAACACTGGAACCGGGGTTGGCCACCGTGTTCTTGTTGCCGTTGCCGGTGGCACCGGGCTTGTTGGTGTTGCCGGGCTTCTGTTCTTCAGGGCCAGGGGCGACTGCGTTGGCCTTGACCGTGACGTTGAAGGTCGCGGTCACACCACGGTAGGAGACGGTAATCGCCTTCTTGCCGGCGGTGGTGGAGTCGAACGAGCCAATCGCAAGCTGCGGGTCGTCAAGAGCGACCGGCACTTCCTTGGTCTTGTCGCCACTCTGGTAGACGGCAGTCACCTTCAGACCGGCGGTATCGAGCTTGTCGCCGATGGCGTACTCGGTCTTCGTGGGGCCGATCACCTTGAGCGAAGCCAAAGTGAAGGCGTTGAAGGTCACCGTGTAGGTCTTCGTCTCAGACTCGTCGGCTGAGGTCACCGTAATGGCGGCCTTGCCGCCAAGCTTGCCGTTCTCAACCGCGTCGCCAGTCACCTTGACGGCGGCGGCATTGTCGGTGGCGAAGGCCTGCAGCACCGGGTTTGCCTCGGCGTCGACCGGCAGATCAACCGTGTAGTCGGTCTTGGACGGGTCGAAGCCTTCAACGGTTTCGCCGTCAAGACGCAGGTCGCCCAGGGTGGCATCGGATGCTGGCTGCGGGGTGAGTACCGTGCTGTCTTGTGCGAACACCTGGATCTCAGCCACGTTGATGTACACCTTGGTGTCCTGCAATGTGTTAGTCAGGCGGATGGCCTTGGCCTTTACCGGGGTGCCGAGCACGAAGTCAACGGTCGGGGTGTCGGCGGCGGTGATGCCGTCGGAGCCAGAGCCGGCATCGCCGGCCTGTATCTTCCAGCCATCCTTGGTACCGACTCCATGCCATTCGCCAGCCTCATCCTGGTATTCCAGCGTCTGGCTCTTCGGCCAAGACGCACGACCATCGTAGTAGAAGAAGGTCTTCACTTCGGTGATGGTCTGAGCTTCGTCGAAGGTGAACGTGGCGACCGGGTCCACCGTCGAGGCGGTGGAAGCCCAAGTGGACCAACCCTTTGACGTAGTGTCACCATCGATGGCCTTGGAAGCGGAGGCACCCTCCTGGAAGTTCACCGAGAAGTTCGTGCCAGAGGCCGCGGCGATGTTCTTCGCAGCACCCTGAACCGGCGTCACGAATGCCTGAATTTCGGTGGCGTTCATGTAGTCGTTGTTCACGGTGTTCACAATGCGCACCTTCGTGGCATTCACTGTGCCCTTATCGGCCTTGAACGTCACCGTCTGGCCTGCGGCAGGCTTAACATCGCTACCGAATTGCATCCACGTCTCGCCATCAGTGGTGTACTCGGCCTTGGCGGAAGCCGGAGCCTTGTCACCATACGTAATGGTCACGCTGCTAAGCTCACACTCAGAGCCGAAGTCAATCGTGGCGGTCGGGCTGGCGGAATAGTCACCAGCAGAGTTCCACGTCACCCAGGCTTCAGCTGACGTGTCACCATCGGTGAGCTTCTTCCACTGATCGCCCTTGCTGTATTCCGTCTGCTGGTTGGTCACGGTCAGGCTGGAAGCAGTGTCGGCCACATTCTCAGGCGTGGCGGCGGTGACATAGATCGTGCCCTTCAGCGCAATCGTGGTCGCGTCGTCCAGCTGGTACGTACCGGTCACGGCAATGTTGTCGCCAGCCTTGGCATCGGCGAGCTTGGTATCAAGCCCATCGAAGTTCCACGTAACCTTAGCCGCATCGCCCTCGAATGCAGGCGATGCCTTGACGTGCAGATACACCGGCGCAGCCTCAAGCGCGGCCTTCGCCTCGCTCGCACTGGTGCCGGCCAGCACTGTAGCCGATACCGGATCGGAAACGGTGAGCGCGCCAACGTAGACCGTAGCGGCGACATTGAACTCGTTGCCGTACACATCGGTGGCGGTAGCGGTGGCTTCGTAGGTGCCTTCCTTGGCCACATCGACCTTGGAAGTATCCCAGTTGGCAACCGTGGCCTTGCCTTCGCCCCAGGTGTAGTAGAGCGTGACTTCGGTCGGCAGCGCGGCCTTCTCGTTAACGGCGGTCTGCACGTTCACGGTCTTCTGGCTGGTCGGCGTTACATTGCGTAGAGTCCATGTCTGGTTGGCGGACGGCGAAGTGCCGCTCGGTGACTGCCACAAGCCAACCTTCGTGCCGACTGTGGTACCAGAGTTATCCACATCGAGGTTCGTCTTAGTCGCGGCATTGAGCAGCTGGTAGGTCGAACCATCGGAAGTGTTGAGAATCCACTTGGCAGCCGGGTCGGACTTAGCGGCCTCAACCGTTTCGTTGGAAAGCGCGTTCGTGCCATCCTTGGACACCAGCACCTTGCCTTCGGCGTTAGTAATCACATAAGCCTTGAGATCAGGGCGCTCGGAGTCGGCGGGCTGCTCGATCTGGGTAAAGGTCCAAGTCTGCTTCTTGGCGTTCTCGGCATCGGAAGCGACGTTGGCCAGGGACAGCGCGGAATCACCAGAAGTGGTATCAGCCACGGCCTTGCCGGACTGCTTACCAACGAGCTGGTAAGTGTCGCCGGTCTCGACGGCAGCATCCTTAGCGTAGCCGGTCACGCCAGTGAGCTGGATGGAGGCGATAGAACGGGCGGGCACAGTGACCGTAGCGGTCTTGGCAGCCTTGTCAATCATCACAGAGCCTTCAGCTTGCTTGACGTTGCTGGTCTTGGCGAAGACTTCCGGAGTGGCGGAATCGACACCCGCGTTCTTGTCTTCGGCAGAGGTTTCGGTGGTCAGGTAGAGCTCACCGTAAGCGTTGTCGGCAATCTCGCCGTACTTCGACAGGTCGATGACGAAGGTCTGGTCAGAGGTGCCGGAGTTGCGGTGGATGACGGTCTGTGTCTTGCCATCGTCGGAGGTGGCGGTCATGTTGTTGTCTTCATCGTTGTTGGCGATGACCTTGTCGCCCGCGTGGATGAAGTGGGTGATGGCCTTGACGCCGTTGTACTTGGCGTTTGCAATAACCGTGCACGGTTCAAGTCCATCGGTGGTACCGCCGTTGTTGTTCACGCGGCGCTCGGAGTAGAGCTTGCCGTCCATGCCAGCCACGGTGCAGTCGAAGTCGATGAGCACGGTGCCCCAGTTGGTGTTCTCACCGGCCGGATTCACATTCGAGCCCATCTGCATGTTGTAGAGGTCCTCGACCACCTGCCAGAAGGTGAAGTCCTTGGACTGCAGGCGGGTGACGTTGGAGCTGATCTTGCTCATCATGCCCAGCGCGTTGTCGAAACCGTACGGGTTGTAGGAGCCAGACTGCCAGGAGCCGTCCACCTCGCTCATCGACAGCTTCTTGCCGTCTGCCTGAGCGATATCGCGCGACTGCATCTGGTTGCTGTCGGAGTAGGCGTGAACGTTGTACTGGCCGATAAGGTCCTTGATCGCCTGCGGGTACTGGTTGTACGACTTGACGAAGTCGGCGGAGTTCGTGGCATCGGTGGCTGCGATGATGGTGTCATCATTGTCCTTGAGCGCCTCAGCGAGTGCGGTAATCGTCTGCTGCTGCTGGGCGTTGCTGACATGCATACCCTCCTGCGGCTTCTTCAGCGCGTTGGAGTATGGGGTGACGGACTTATCTTTGTCGGAGTAGTACTTATCCCAGTAGTTGTTAATGAGCTTGGTGTTGTCATCGCTCTCATCGGTGTACTTCGAAGCCATGTCGCCCGGAGTGCCCCAGTAACTGGTCTCGGACTCGTTGAACGGCTCGACCGTGTCAACGTTTGCGCCAAGGCTTTCGAGGTGCTCGACGTTCTTGGTCATGTACTGAGCGAATTTCTCAGGGTTTGCAAGATTATTGCTACCAGAGTTGTATCCACCAGTGGCGTAACCGCTGTTGGTCAGGAACCACGGAGCGGAGTTGGCGAAGGCCTCTACATCGGTGATGTCGGGGTTATCGCCGGTGGCACCGCGCTCAATCCACCAGTCTTGGGCGGCGGACTTGGAGAAGTCATACTGGTTGTCGTCAGTCGGGTCGAATGCCGCAGCCAGCTTGTCTTTGTCGGCCTGCTTGGTGGTTACGCCATTGCCATACGTGCCGGAGCCGGTGGCGTCATCTTTCCACGTGCCAGGCACGGCAGCGCCTTGGCGCATGAATGGGTAGCCGTAGGCAACATCGGAGGCATTGCCGCCGCCCACGTTGTAGCGGGCCATGTTCAGGTCCAGTCCTTCATCACCGAAGATGGACTGGTAGAACTGTTCGCGCAGCTGTTTGCCGTATTCCACAGCCTTAGCCTTGGAAGCGTCATCGCCGAGATTGGTGGTGATGGCCGATTCCTCGCCGAGGCTGCCGGTGGCGTTGGCGAACCAAGCCAGCGAGGTGCCCCAGCCATCGAAACTGTTGGCATACCATGGGTTCGGGGTCACGGTAATGGCATCGTTATCAGCCGCATACGCAGTGCCGGCAACCGCAAACGCCCCTCCTCCCACTAGTGTTGCCGCCGCAACCATTGCAGCAAGCGATTTGCTCAGTACCTTCATTGGTCTCCTTAGTGTTCCTGCTGTCCGCCTTATACCGGAAAAATCGGCCTTTGCTTCACTGAGCCAGCCTCTTTGCCTGATACATGACCTACGTCGACTCCTTCTTTCGGCGCAGCCAAAATGTTTACGCAAACATTTTGATATGAGCGATTTTATCACAAAACCGTCACCCAGCAAACAACTTCAGAGACCACAAACGACGCACAAAGTCATGAGCCATTCGAATTGCGCTGGCCCAATCGCTACGAATCATATTTGCCGTAGCCCTTAAGTGAATCCCACTGCATCGAGATATCGCGCCCGCTATCCCTTCCGATAACGCCGACCACGCGTGTTGCCTTCAGCAATCAGCTTTCCTTGCGCAACTAAACCGTTTAGGAATTTGCGGACTGTTCTGTTATCGAGCTCTGTTATCTTGGCGAGTTCAGGTACAGTCACATAGTCAACCTCTGTCAAGCGTCGATTCATCGCCGACAGCATCGCTGCCCGCGAATCAATTTCACCCGATGCGGTTGCATCTGCTTTCTTACCATCCACACGTTCCCCGCCAATGAGCCTCGCACCCTCTTCGGCATCTTTCTCAACTACAGATCTCACGCTAGCAAAACCAGAACCATCCACGGTCTTCAGCGCAGGAACAATAGGAATCGTCGCCTCGAATATGTCACCATCGCGGAACTCAGGCTCTCGCTCAGTATATTGCCGGGACGCTCTTATCAGATTCCGCAGTCCGCTACCCAGCTGCTCGGCTATGCCGGTCTGCACAAACACATTAGCGATAATCGGATTCTTTGGCATTGGCGTGAACTCGCCCAGCTTCATTCGACCTTCAAAGAATGAGCGCGAAGCATTAACCGTCCGGATGGATTCATTATCAATGGTGACACGCGCCACCACCGGACTGGAATACTCCCGATGCATGAGGCTGTTTGCCACCAATTCACGGGCGATCATCGTACGCGGGCTCACTCGCTTATCGCCCTTTAACACAAAGCGGTCAGGCAGATTCCGCTCAGTAAATTCACGGAGTTGCTCGTACGAATCGAACAAGTTGGTCCGCACCATAAGTCGGTCATCGTATCGGTCAATATTGTCTCGCCGAACCACGGCATCAGTAATATACGCTGGGCAAACCGAGGAAATGACTTCATCCTTGCCCAAGAGCAGCACTGCAGCAAGATTAAAGCCCTCTTCGCCGGTCGTGTAATCACGATCGTATAGCTTGGCGCTGCGGAACAGTTCTTCGTCAGACATAGTTCCCCAAGGGTGCCCAGCTCGCTGAGCGACCGCCAGCTGCCGCATTCGCGCAATCAGCTCAGGACGCAAATCAAACGGAGTCACGTAACGGAAAATTCGCCGTTCGGAATAGTAGTTCTGCTTGCGAATATACATTTGACTAATCTGGATATCGCTTTCGATGTGTGTATCCACATCAGCAATGCGATCAAACACTGCGCCCTTGAACCGCACAACCGAAGAACTCGGAGCTACCCAAATACGAACAATAATCCGTTCGTCGTACTCGATATGTTCCGTTTCCACCATTGGAGCCGGTTCGAACATCTTACGATTAGACACTACGTTGACAACGTTGCGCTCTATCTCACTAACGCGCTTAGAATCGACGCCGAGCACTTGACCGTCATCGTCAACGCCAAGATAAATGCTGCCACCAGAACGATTGGCGAATGAGCATACAGTCTCAAAAGTATCCGTATGAGGCAATTCGCTGCAGCGCTTGAACTCGACCATAGATGATTCACCGGCCTGCAGCACTTGCATAAGTTCATCCTGCGTCATCGCATTCCGCCCTTCATAGCGATAATTCATACATTAGGACATGGCACTTATCGTATTTTAGCATCTAATTAGTACATTAGGACATTGTTTTATGTCCTAATGTACTAATTAGGCGGCTAATTGTACTAATAATTGCACACTGATGTACTAATCCGATGATCGAATGCACTAATTGTCCGCGCAAATGCACTAATCGGATGACCGAATGTATCAATGAGACCTATAGGCAGCCGATTGGCTGACGATCAGCCCAGTCATTGGCTATCGGCCGCTAGCCAGTCAGCCGCCAACAGCCAACAGCCACCCAACTAATAGCCGCCAGCCAATCAGCCCGTCCAATCACTCCTTGTGTTCCAGTGCGGCCTTTAAATCGCGGCTACGGTAGCGTTCGCGCAGCATCGAGAATCCACCGAAGCCCACAAGCCACACCAGGCCGGCAATCGCGGAATTGCGCGTATCGTCCGCAAGGAACAACGTCAGGTAGATGAACACGAAGAACACGATTGCCACCGTATTGAGCACCTTCCAAGCGGGCATGACGAACCCGTCCGGAATGAAATCAGCGGAGCGACGGTACTTGCGGTGTGCCATCAGCGTCAGGATGTAGATGAACAGGAACACCGCGGAGCTGGCGGACGAGAACAGCACGAACGCTCCGGACACGCCGGGGATGGCGTTGACGATCGGCGACAGCAGTATCAGCGCCGCGGACACCAGGATGGCGCGGGCCGGCACCTTGCGATCGGACACCTGACCGAGCTTGTTGAGCGTCGGGTTCGGCGACACCTCGGACAGCTGGTACAGGTGGCGGCCAGCCGAGTACAGCAGCGAGTTCAGCGCGGAAGATGCGGCGGTAATCACCACGAAGAACACCAGCGCAGACGCCCAATTCAGCCCGGCATACTGGAACATCATAATGAACGGGGATGCGAAGGAGCCGTCCTTGTTCGGCTTGAACGAGGTCCACGGCACAATGCACATGATGGCCACCAGTGCGCCCACATAGAAGATGAGCACGCGCACGATAATCTCGTTGATGGCCTTGGGCAGCACCTTGCGCGGATTCTTGGTCTCGGAGACGGTGACGCCCACGAATTCAATCATCTCGTAGGCGAAGAACACCATCTGGAAGCTCATGAGGAAGGCCATCCAACCGTTCGGCGCGAACGAGAAGTTGGCGAACAGGTTGTCGAATCCGGCGTGGCCGGCCGGGCTCACGTGGTCCACGCCGTGAATCTGCACGGCTGGGTAATGGTAGCCGATCACGATCATGACCACGGCGGTGGCGATCATCGCGCAAATCAGCGTGATCTTGATCATCGAGAACCAGAATTCCACCTCGCCGAACACCTTGACGGCAATCAGGTTGATGGAGACCAGCGACACCAGGAAACACAGCTCGATCAGCCATTTCCAATGGGTCAGGTCGATGCCGAACGTGTCGAAGAAGGTGATGAAGTACGTGGAGACGGCCGTGATCTCGGTCATGCCCAGCAGCACGAGCGCGGCCCAATACGTCCAGCCGGCGAAATGCCCCCACCCGTTGCCAAGGTAACGGGTGATGAAATTGATGAAGGTGTGCTGGCTGGGGTCACGGTACATCATTTCGCCGATGGCGCGCATCAGGAAGAACATGATGACACCGACCAGAATGTACACGAAGATGATCGAGGGGCCGGTTAGCGAGATTGACTTGCCCGAGCCCAGGAACAGGCCGGTGCCGATGGTGCCGCCAATGGCGATGAACTGTACGTGGCGATTGCTCAGGCCACGCTCCATCTCGTTGGTCTGGTCCAGGCTTTCGACAGACTTGAGTTTGCCCGTAGCCTGCTGTGTACCACCATTCACATTCGTATCGGCCATACTGATTTCATTTCTCTTCTCTGCCGCCCGATTGTTACGCACCAGACGCGATACTCGTTCAAAACAAGTTCAAACTGTATCACCGAAATATGTCACGAAAACCGCTCAGCTCAAGAATACATGCGATGATACTGTAAATATTCCGCCAAAAAGTTCAATTCATCAACACCAAATTGAACTTCTACCTCTATTCCACGGACTTGAGCGAGCTGACCGGGTCTACGCGATCGAGCACTGGGTTGGTGAACAGCTGCACCAGCAGCGCGAACGCCAGCGTCGCCACCACGGCAATCGCATAGCTGTACCAGTGCACTTCCACTTCGAAATACAGCGACGGCATATTCAACGCAGCAGTCAGTAATCCGCCTATCCACCTGCCAAGCGGCAGACCAACCACCACACCCATACCGGTCAATATCATCATCTCGCGGTTCACGTAGTTGTGCACCTCGCGGTCATAGAAGCCCAGCACCTTCAGTGTGGCCATCTCGCGGATGCGTTCGGACACGTTCGTATTGGCCAACGTAAACAGCACCACCAGCGCCAGGCCGCCGGCGAGCCCCACAATCAGCGCCACCACGGCACCCATCAAATCGAACTTAAACGTGGCGGCCAGATGCGCACAGCTCACGGTCTTGAGCACCGACGATTCCTCGCCCAACCGATCCGCATATTCGGCCTGTTCGGTCTCGGAACCTTTCAGCTTGGCGAGCATCGCGTTCCACGTCAAGGTCGAGGCAGTGCCATCTCCCGAAGCCGAAGACGTCACACCGCCGGCCGCAAACTTCTGGTCGTACAGTCGCTCACTGATGTACACATCAGAGCCAATAAGATTGCGCGTCACGGCCGTGACCTGCACCTTGGCCCGGCTGCTACCGCCATTGCCCAGCGTGACGGTGTCGCCGGCATGAATATTCAGCGAGTTGGCGGCGGACTGCGATACAATCACGCCACTATCGTCCAGCGCTACAGTGCCGCCACCCGCTTTGCCGAAGATATTGGGCAGCCCAAACCATCCATCATCGCCAGCTTGTTCCAGCGTGACCATATCGTTCAAGATATTCAGCGAATCGTTGGGCACGGTCATCAGCTGCACGGTTTCGCTTTCCTGCGCCGCATTGCTCATCTCGCCACTATCCACGCGCAGATTCAGCGTTTCGGTGGTTTGGCCATCTTGTGCCACCTGCTTGCGCATCGCGGTGGCGTCATCGTCATTGGCCACGACCATCAGGTCGTACTGGTAGATCTGCTCGTATTGTTTGACGCCAATCGTGTCGACGGTGTCATTAATCGCAAATCCGCAGATAATCAACGCTGTGCAACCGGCCACGCCACCCACGGTCATAATCAAACGCGACTTGAATCGGAAGATATTGCGCGCGGTGACTTTGCCGAGGAAGTTCAGCCGGCTCCATACCGGGCGAATCCGCTCCAGCAATATGCGAGCGCCCGCCTTCGGCGCCTTCGGGCGCATCAGCGCGGCGGGCGTGTGCCGTATCTCCTCGCGGCAGGCGAGCGCGGTGGCCACGCCCACACCGACCACGAACAGCACGATGCCGGCCGAGCCGTACAGCCAGTCGTATTCGAGTCGCACACCGGGCAATATATACAGTCCCTCAATCACCACCATCAGGAATGCCGGGATGCCGAGGAATCCGACCAGCAGACCGATGCCGCCGCCGACCAAGCAGGCGAGCAACGCGAACAGCAGATACCGGCTGGACACGGCGAGTCCGCCATAGCCGAGTCCAAGGTAGGTGCCGATAAGTCCGCGATCTTCCTCGACCATGCGGGTCATGGTGGTCAGGCTCATGAGCACGGCGACCAGCAGGAACACAATCGGGAATGCGCGGCCGATGGATTCGATGGAACTGACATCTGATTTGAGCGAGCTGAATCCGTCGATCGAAGCGCGCGTCTGCACATACCAACGTGCGTTGGCCACATCGTCGATGCGCCGTTGCTGCTTGGCGAATTCGCTTTCCGCTTCGCTTCGCTTCGCATCGAGTTCAGACTGCGCATCATCCAGTTTCGCCTTGCCGTCCGCGAGCTGTTGTTCGCCTTCTTCCAGCTGCCGCTCGCCTTCTTCGAGCTGCTGCTTGCCGCTGGCCAGTTGGGCGGCCTGCGCTTCAAGTTGCGCCGACTGGGTTTCGAGGGTTGCGGCATTCGCTTCGAGTTCCGCGGATTTGGTATTGAGCTGTGCCTCTCCTGCAGCCGCTTCCTGTTCCTTGGCGGTCAGTTGCGCGTTCTGCTGGTCCAAGGTGGATTGTGCGGGGGCAATGGTTTCGTTTAATGTGCGCTGCAAATCGGCTTTCTGCTGGGTCAGACTGTCTCGCTGCGTTTGCAGTTCCGTTTGCTTGGCGGCCAGCTGTTGCCGCAGCTCACTGATTGACGGCACTTCAGGCAGGGTAATGCCAAGGCGCGCGAGCAGTTGCTTGATGGCCTGCCATGTGGGTGAGTTGAGGTCGATGTTCGGGTCAAGTTGCGCCAGTAGATTGTTGGCCTGTTGAATCATGGGCAGCATCTGATCAATTTGCGCCATGCCTTGGTCGATTTGGGTAATGCCCTGTTCGATTTTCGTGCGATTGGCGGTCAGTTCCGTTTGCGCCGCATCGAGCTGTTTGCGAGCCGAGGTGAGCTGCGTTTTGCCTGATTCGAGCTGGGTGCGCGCTTCGGCTATCTGCTGGCGACCTTGCGCGATCTGTTGACGGGCCGTTGCAATCTGCGCACGTCCATCGGCGAGCTGCCGTTCGCCATCGGTAATGGTTGTCCTGTTGTTCTCCAATTCGGTACGGCTATCTTGCAATGTCGTTTCGTTGGCTTCCAGCTCGGCCCAGTTGTCGTCGATCTGCTTCTGGGCTTCGTCCAGCTGCTCGTTGGCCTCGTCTTGGGCATCGTCCAGTTTGCGCTGCGCGCTGGAGACGATCTGTTGACGACGGGCTTTCTGGCGTGTGGTCTGTATCTGATGTTCGATACGGTCGGCCACGGTTTTGACGGCTTCATCGTAGGCATCGGAAAACGTGTCAAAATCGGACGCACCAGTGACGGCAACCGATATCGCAGTGTATATATTGCCGGTCACGCCGTCGCTGGGTGCAAAGAACGTATAGTCCTCGGATGAGGTGGACCGGAAGGAGGTCATGCCCGAATAGCCGTCTGGATTGTTGAGGTCGCGCGGGTCAAGTACGACGCCGGTGATGGTGAGTTTCGTGGGGAACTGCGGGGATTGCTCGGCGTCGGCGTCCGTATTGGCGGCGGACTTCGCATCGGATGCCGAGGCATTGGCGGCGACACCTACCGTATCGGCATTATTGGAATCGTCAGTCTCCGTGGCCGCTACCGATATGACGGATGAAGAGGTGTCTTGTGGCGTCACAGTAATGGTGCCGCCAATCTTGAGTCCGCTATCGTTCAGGAATTGCTGCGTAACCGCCACTTCGCCGGCCTTGTTCGGCAGTTTGCCCTGCCGTATGTACGGCTGATCAAGCCCTTCGGTACCGATTTCCTGCATGGTCACGGTTTTCTTGGTGCCGTCCACCAACGTGGTCACCGTCTGAGAACGTTCGGGCTGCACGGTTTGCACACCGTCGATTCGGCGCAGTGCCGTTGCATCATCATCGGTCAGGCCGTATGTGGATAGCACCTGCAGGTCATGCAGTCCCTGCTGATCGTAAAAACGACCGGCCGCCAGAAAAGCATCGCGGCATCCGGCGTAGATGCCGGTCAGCACGGCCACGCCAAGCAGCGTGATGACGGCGATCGAGACGAACCTCTTCCAGCTGCGCAGCCAGCAACGCAACGTATCTTTGGCAAATACCGCAGAAACGCCCGCTCCTCGACCGCCGCTATCGTCGAGGTTCCGCCGTTTCACAGAATGTTTCACAGGTTGTTTCACGAATCGCCTCGCTTGTTTCACGGGGCGTTTCACAGAGTGTCTTGCAGTGAGCATCGCCAATCACCTACCATTCGATATCGGCGATGGGCCGCGGCGTTGCGTTGACCTCCTCGCTGGTCACCTTGCCGGAGCGGAAGCGAATCACTTTGTGAGCCATCGGTGCAAGCGCGGAATTATGCGTGATGATCATTACGGTCATGCCTTGTGTTTGGCAAATATCCTGCAGCAACTGCAACACTTCCTTGCCGGTCTCGTAATCGAGCGCACCGGTCGGCTCATCGCACAACAACAGCTTCGGCTTTTTGGCAATCGCGCGGGCGATGGATACACGCTGTTGTTCGCCGCCGGACAGTTGCGCGGGGAAGTTGTCCACCCTCTCCCCCAGTCCGACTTTGCGCAGCGTTTCCTCTGGATCGAAATGGTCAGGGCAGATTTGCGAGGCGAGCTCCACGTTTTCGAGCGCGGTAAGGTTAGGCACCAGATTGTAGAACTGGAAGACGAAGCCGATATCGTTGCGCCGGTAGGTCACCAGTTCCTTTTTCCGCAGACCCGTAATATCGCGTCCGCCGACCACTACGCGGCCGGTTGTGGCGGTATCCATGCCGCCCAGAATGTTCAATGCCGTGGTTTTGCCGGCACCGGACTGCCCCAGAATCACGCTTAATTCGCCTTGTTCGGCGGTGAAGCTAGCCTCGTCGAGCGCGCGAATCACACTGCTGCCAGAAGGATATTCCTTGACCACATGGTCGAATTCGATATACGCCATCGCACACCTCCAACGCGCTCGTGGCAGCCACCTAGCCCCATAGGCCCCGCCAAAACTTCCTGCTATACTCAAGTAAAACAACACTGTGTCGGTTCTGCAACCAACAGTTGGATTGTGGGTTGTCGGAATTTGGGGAGAAGGCCATGGCCAAAGAATTGACGGAAAGCCGCCGCACCCGCTACACGAGACGTGCCATGCAGGACGCGCTTATCGAGTTGCTGCGCAATCAGCCGCTCGGCTCCATCACCGTTAAAGCGTTGTGCGAGCGGGCCGATGTGAATCGTTCCACGTTTTACGCGCATTATGCGAGCATCGAGGAACTGCTGCACGACATTGAAGACGAAACCATGGCCTGGGTCACCACCGCACTCGAACAGCTACTCGCCCAGCCAGATTCTGCCGGCATCGAGCATGTTATTGAGCGCATCTGCCAGTACATTGCCGACAATCGCAAGCATCTGCAGGTATTGATGAGCCCGAAAGCGGATATCGGCTTCCAGCAGCAGCTGCTGGGATTGATTTACAGCCAGCGCGGCGTAGGCGAACAGTTGCAATCTTCGGCGGGTTACCCAGCCGAGGCGCAGATGCGTATGCGATTCGCCGTGTCCGGCAGAGAAGCCGTATGTAAGGATGCGGTCCAGCGGGTGCTGTACGCATGTCAGGCTTTTGGTGGGGTAATAATCCTTATCGTGGATGTGCAGATAGTTTTGGCTGACGGCATCCAGCACTTCTTCGCTCAGTAGATAGTCGTCAACGAAAGGTTTGGTGGTTTCGCTGGCAAACTTCATCATCATGCCCGCCGGGGTGTCGGCGTTCATATTGGCATTCTCGCGGGTGATGTCGTTGGATTTGATGTTGATGATTTCCAGAAACATATCGCGTGTTTTCGCCTTGCGGGCAATGCTACGCTGGTTGCGGTAGGCAATGTATTTCTGTGCTACATCTTTACGGCTGCTCTTCATCAGTTCCATTTCCACCAGGTCCTGAATGGCTTCCACCGTCATCTGGGCATCGCCCTTAAAGGAGATGTGGTCGGTGATCTGGCGTATCAGTTGCATGTCTTCTCCCTTGTCCGTATGGAGCATGGCCTTGCGGATGGCAGTTACTATTTTCTCTTCATTGAAGCCGACGATGCGCCCGTCACGCTTGAGTACCGTTTGTATCATGTTGATTGTATTTTTAGATTTTACAAATAGGAGTTAATTGCGAAACAAAGGTATGATAGTTTTCTGTAAGTTTTCTGTTTTGGAAAACTTTTGTTGGATTAAAAATGGTTAATGTGTTGATAATCAAATATGCTTTGTTGTAAAATGGAAAACTTTATAGAATTCGATGCTTTTACAATTGTATCTTATTGATAATTATGAGATAATATATCTGTCAATCTATTTCAAAATGACAGATGAGAAATAGGGATTTTATTTGTTGTTTTCTTAAATACTTTGGTTATATTTGCTTCTCTTTGTTCTTTGTATGAATAGGGTAAAGACTTGAATTTCTAACTATTATCAGTTAAAAGAAAAGTGAATATGGGAAAACTGTTTCCACCTTTTAAGGTCGATATTGCGGGAGCATTATGTGTACCTTTTACGTTGCGGGATGCAAGAAACCGATATCAGCACGGGCAAATCAGCCTGTCGGCATTGCGTGCCATTGAAAATAAGGAAATATGCAAATTAATGGAGCGATTGAAGCTGGAAGGTATAGAGGTTGTGACAGATGGCGGATTTCGGAGTTATGACTTTTTGGAAGGCTGGGAAGGTATCCGTTGCAGAAACAATGCTGATTCTTCATTGGAAAAGAAGCTGGAAGTGACTGGCAGAATCGGTTTGCTTCATCACCCTATCCTTGAAGATTTTGTTTTTCTGCTAAAGAATACCGCGGAAAATGTATTGCCAAAGCAGCATATACCGTCGCCCGGCAAAATGTTGATGAGGATTCTTCGTGAAACGGAAGCGGGGTGTTTGAAGTCGGTTTATCCGGATTTGAACATACTGTTGGATGATTTGGCTGTCGCTTATAAGAAGTTGTTGGAAGGGTTGTATGAGGCGGGTTGCCGTTATGTACAGTTTGAGGGAGTCAAATCCATGCTGACCGATGAAGCTGCCCGTCTTAACAACCGGGTACTGCGCGAGCGTCCCGAAGGATTGTTTGTAGCGTTTCATGCCGCAACGGATATGTTGATACGGTTGCACGGGGCGGATGCTTACTTCTTGAATTA
>OGZR01000432.1_pt1 | contig 19240 bp, 19 predicted proteins | sample 1576851 | NCBI WGS metagenome assembly OGZR01 (sample SAMEA3541492, study PRJEB24748) | human gut metagenome | biome: human gut; feature: human-associated habitat; material: faeces | place: China | collected 2012
CCAGATGCTGTGCAACTTCTACCACAAGTTTTCCTCCATCCTTGCGCGTAATCTCAACCGCATCGTTGATCTCCGGCAAGTATCCTTCCGAAAACTTAAGGTCAAGAACGGCACCGATAACCTGGGTAATCTTCCCTACATTTTTATCTGCCATTTTCTCCTCCTTACATACAGAAACCTGTATTTATCCGATCGCCTCTGCTCCGGCAATGATCTCGGTAAGTTCCTGTGTGATCGCACCCTGACGTGCTCTGTTATATTTCAATTCCAAATCATCTATCATCTCTTCCGCATTGCTGGTTGCCGAATCCATCGCCTGCATACGTGCACCGTTCTCACTGGCAACTGCTTCCACAAACGCGCCATACAGAATGCTGCTGATATATTTCGGAACAAGAAGGCTGATTGCCTCTTCCGCTTCCGGTTCAAAGTTCATCGGTGTAAGCTGCGCCTTTGCATCCTCTTCTCCCGCTTCTTCCTGCACCTCTGCCGGAAGGACTTTGATCATCGTCGGAATGTGACTTACCGTATTTTTGAAAAATGTGTAGATCAGATAGATCTCACCAATCTCACCATTTTCAAAATCTGTCAGAAGTCTTTTTGTAATACTCTTCGCATCATCATAGGACGGTTCTTCGATCATCTCTGAATAATCAGCGACAATATCATATCCTTTGTGTTTCAGAAGTTCCAGTCCTTTTCCTCCAATTGCATAGATCCGGATATTCTCCTTCGTAAAGGCTTCATTTTCAGTCACCATCTTCACTACATTAGAGTTATATCCACCTGCCAGTCCACGATTGGATGTTACAACAATGACTGCTTTCTTCTTCGAATCATCTGCTTTCAGATATGGATGATTGATATTCCCTGCCTTTGCAAGCAGAGAGGTCATTGTTGCATACATACAGTCAAAATACGGCTTTGATTCTTCTGCCCGGGTTCTTGCTTTCTGCAGCTTTACGGTAGAGACAAGTTTCATGGCTTTTGTAATCTGCTGCGTGCTCTGTACACTGGTACGGCGACGCTTGATATCTCTCATAGATGCCACTTTGTATCACCTACCTTGCCTGAAATTGTTCTTTATATTCTCCGATTGCTTTTCTGAGAGCTTCTTCTACTTCTTCTTTCAGCACTTTGTCATTCTTGATAGATTCTGGAATTTCCGGATATTTTGTCTTAATATAATCAAAAAGTCCGCTTTCAAAAGCCAGAATATCTTCTACCGCAATATCAAGAAGAAGCTTCTTAACTGCTGCATAAATGATAATAATCTGGTATTCTACCGGCATCGGCTGGTACTGAGGCTGTTTCAGGATCTCTTTGATCCGGACTCCCTGTGCCAGACGTTCGGAAGTCTCTGCATCCAGTTCCGATCCGAACTGTGCAAAGGATGCCAGCTCACGGTACTGTGCAAGATCAATACGGATTGTACCAGCGATCTTCTTCATCGCCTTGATCTGTGCCGATCCACCTACACGGGATACAGAAAGTCCGGCATTAACGGCCGGTCTGAACCCAGAGTTGAACATCTCTGTTTCCAGATAAATCTGTCCGTCTGTGATGGAAATAACGTTGGTAGGAATGTATGCTGATACGTCACCTGCCTGTGTCTCGATAATCGGAAGTGCAGTAAGTGAACCTCCGCCAAGTTCATCTGAAAGACGGGCTGCTCTTTCAAGAAGTCTTGAATGCAGATAGAATACATCTCCCGGATAAGCCTCACGTCCAGGTGGACGTTTCAGAAGTAAGGAAAGGGTACGGTATGCAGTTGCATGTTTGGACAGGTCATCATAAACGATCAGTACATCATCTCCGTTCTCCATCCATTCTTCTCCCATCGCACATCCTGAATACGGTGCGATGTACTGCAGTGGTGCAAGCTCACTGGCTGTTGACACAACTACAGTTGTATAATCCATTGCCCCAAAGGTCTCCAGAGTCTTAACAAGGGAAGCTACGGTCGAAGCTTTCTGACCGATTGCTACATAAATACACTTTACGCCCTGCCCTTTCTGGTTGATGATCGTATCGATCGCGATCGCTGTCTTACCGGTCTGTCTGTCACCGATGATCAGCTCTCTCTGTCCACGACCGATCGGAACCATGGAGTCGATCGCTTTAATACCTGTCTGAAGCGGTGTATCTACTGACTTACGTGAAATAACCCCCGGTGCCACACGCTCGATCTGACGATGCCTGGTTGCCTGGATTGGTCCTTTTCCATCGATTGGCTGTCCAAGTGCATTAACTACACGGCCAAGCATACAGTCGCCTACCGGAACCTCTACAACTCGTCCGGTTGTCTTTACAGTATCACCTTCATTGATATTCTTATGATCTCCCAGAAGAACAGCACCTACGTTGTCCTCTTCCAGGTTCAGAACCATTCCGTATACTTCTGAAGGGAACTCCAAAAGTTCACCCTGCATTGCATTTTCAAGGCCGTGGACACGCGCAATACCATCTGCCACCTGAATAACCGTTCCGACATCCGATACGTTCAGCTCAGAGGAATATCTTTCAATCTGTTCTTTGATCACAGAACTTATTTCTTCTGGTCTTAAATTCATGGAGCGAATCCACCTTCTTTCTACTAATTCTAACTGCTATACCTGAATTTTCTTCAGGCTCTTTGACAGTTCATACAGCTTTGTCTTAATACTTGTATCCACAACTCTGTCACCGATACGGATCACCATTCCGCCGATCAGAGAAGCATCTACCTGATAATTCATCTCAAAGGATTCATATTTTGTCGTCTGAAGAAGCCGCTGCATGACTGCTTCTTTCTGTGCCTCGCTCAGTTCTACTGCTGTAGCGATATATGCAATCCCGATTTTCTTTTCTTCTTTTACAAGTCCGATAAAATATTCAAATACAGAATCTATCTTGCTGTAGCGCCCTTTTTCGATCATCAGCTTCATCAGCTCTACAATCTCATTTGAAACACGTCCGCGGAAAATCGTCTCGATCATCTGCTCTTTGTCTTCACGCATAACTCTCGGATTTCCGAGAATCTTCTGAAGCTCTGCATTTTCTTCGAGGATCACTCCGATACTCTGTACTTCCTCGAATATCTCATCCATTTTTCCGCAGTCACGGGCAGCTTCAAACAGGGCGTCACCATATACCTTTGATACTAGCTTAGCCATGTCTGTTCTCCCATTTCTTTTAATGTCTCTTCGATCAGTTCATCCTGTACACTGGTATCGATCGAAGCTGCTACTACTTTACCTGCCATTGCTGATGCAATGGAGATCATCTCCTGCTTCATATCATCAAGCGCACGCTTCCGTTCCAGTTCGATCTCATTATTGGCACGTGTGATGATCCTTGCTGCTTCTTCTTTTGCTTCTGCAACAATTTCATTTTCGGTCTTCATCGCTTTTTTCCGTGCTTCACTGAGAATAGCCTGCGCCTCTTTATCGATTTCTTTTAATTTCTGTTCGTATTCTTCTTTGTAAACGGCTGCCTCTTTCCGGTCATTCTTTGCTGACTCCTGTTCATCAGCAACTCTCTGCTTTCTGTCCTCCAGAAGTTTTCTTACCGGTTTGAAAAGCAGATATGACAGAAACGTGAACATGACAAGCATACTGAGTGCCATGACACAGGCATCAAAAAGAAGCTGCGCATCCAGATTAAACAAACGTTCCAAGGCGTTGCCTCCTTTCTCTTATTTTACAGGCAAAACCTTTTTTACAGCTTTCCAAGAAGCGGGTTTGCGAACAAGAGAATAAGTGCAATAACCAAACTGTACAGACCTGTTGTCTCTGCTACTGCCTGTCCTAAAAGCATTGTAGACGTGATGTCTGATCTTGCTCCCGGGTTACGTCCTACTGCAGATGCACCATGACCTGCCGCAATACCCTGTCCTACACCAGGACCAATACCTGCGATCATCGCAAGTCCTGCGCCGATTGCTGAACACGCTAAAACTAAAGCTTCATTTGAAATATTACCCATAATAATTTTCCTCCTTAATCACTGCAAACCTGATACTGTCTGAACTTAAATCCCAGTTTGCTTTTTACTCCGCTGACGGCATCTTGTCATTGATATATACCATCGTCAGCATGCAAAATACATATGCCTGAATTGCTCCCGAGAACACATCGAAATAGATGTGTAGAAATCCCGGCCATGCCCATGCGATCTTATACAGAAGACCATAGATAAGTCCCATGATTACAGTACCGGACAGCACATTTCCAAACAGACGAAGTGAGATGGAAAATGGTGCTGCGATCTCCCCGATCAGATTGATTGGGAACAAGAACGGCAATGGTTTGAACAGGCCTGTAAATGCCTCAATTTTGTTGTATTTGATGTTATTGAACTGAATCAGCACAAATGTGATAAGTCCAAGTGGAAGTGTTACACCATAATCTGCAGTTGGTGGCCGAAGCCCCAAAAGTCCCGAAAGGTTTGCCACAATCAAAAACAAAAACAAAGACCCGATATAATTCCGGAACGCCAGTCCGTTTTTCCCCATGCTTCCTTTTACCATATTGTCAAGCATCTCAACGATAAGCTCGGCAATATTCTGCAGGGTTCCGGGTTTGCCTTCGGCATCGCTCAGCTTAGCTCGGACAACCAACGCAAAAATCAGCAGTAATAACGCTACGATCAATATGCTGACATGTGTAGTGGTGAGCCATAACTCCTGCCCAAATAACTGGAATTTAACGAGACCGTGAATTTGAAAATCCGGCTCCTTAGCTGCCAGCATTCCTAAGCTGTTCCCCACGCGCTTTACCTCCTTTACTTAGATTTTTTGAATTTAGCGAAAAGCTTATGCATAATTGGCTGCAAATATGCCGCAAGCTTTAAACTCATAATTCCTGCAAACAGTGTAAGTACATTCGCAATCCGAAGCCAGCTGACGGCTATAAATACTACAACTACAACCAGATATCTTATCGCGTAAGATTTCTGCATGTATCTCTGTGCTTCCTGTTCTCCATAAAGTACCGCCTCATCCAACGAGTTTTTCATATGGATTACCATGAAAACACCTGCAGCCACCCCGATCCAAAGCCCTGCTGTCATTCTCAGATGATCCCCTGGGATAATCAGACATACAATCTGTACGATTATTCCATACAGAAGCATAGTGATGATCATATCCTTCAGTACGGTATTGTCTGTCTTACTCATGTTGTTTCATTCCTCCCTGCTCAATTTTTGTTTTTGTCTTCCGGATCTTCATTCGCATGTCTCGCAAGTACCCATGCATTGCGCAGACCTGCCAATACACCCACTATCACCAAAGGGATAAAAACTGGAAAAGAAACCTTCTTTTCCAGCCATGTACCAAAAAAAGTGCATAGCAAAATGGGAACCAGTATACTGATACCTAACTGACTGATGAGTGCAAAGGTTTTATATACGCTTTGTTTATATTTCATGATACTTATCTCCATTCTCTATATCACTTTCCATTTATTATATCCTTTTTTATGAAATATGTCCACTGGTTTACACACGATTGTATTTTTTCTTATACAATTTCCAAATATTGTCATCACTTTTACCAATAAATGCCATTAAATGCGTTGATTATTTAAAATATTTTATATAGTCATTTTTTTCACAATAGTAAAAGTGCCGCAAAGCGTTTTTAGCCTTGCAGCACTTTTTTATTCATCCCATTCCAGTCTGTGAAGATGTCCTTCTGTATTCATTCCGGCAAACCCATTCTGCCGGAGCGCTTCATATAACACGATCGCAACCGAATTTCCAAGATTCAGTGAACGGATATCTCCGATCATCGGAATCCGGATGCTGTCTTCCTTGTGGTGACAGAGGATTTCTTCCGGAATCCCTGCGCTTTCTTTTCCGAACATGATATAACAGTCCGGTTCATATTTAACATCCGTATAAAGATTCGGTGATTTTGTAGTTGCCATATAAATCTTCGCTCCCGGATTTTTTTCCATAAAATCCCGGTAATCAATATAAGTCGTCACATCCAGATGTTCCCAGTAATCCATCCCTGCCCGTTTCAGGTTCTTTTCATTTAACCGGAAACCAAGTGGCTCGATCAGATGAAGTCTGGTATTCGTCGCCACACAGGTCCTTCCGATATTTCCGGTATTTGCCGGGATTTCCGGTTCAAAAAGTACAATATTAAGCATTTACATTCTCCTTCATTTCATAAATTCGTGCCAGTTCGTCCGGTGCCGGTCTGTCGAGAAATCTTTTTTCTCCCCCACCCCAGATGATCCTCTCGTTTCCTTCTGTTGTGTGTCCGATGATCTCTGCCGGAATACCTTCCCTTTTCAGTCTTTCCTTTAGTTCTTCACCCTTCGGTGTCACCATAAGAACCGCTCCTGTACTGGTAAGCTGGTAAGGATTCAGATGAAATACTTCACAGACTTCAATCGTTTCCTAACGTACCGTCATTTTCTTCATCTCTACCGAAAGACCAATTCCTGCACCTTCTGCCATATCCCAAAGTGCTGCAAGAATCCCTCCTTCTCCGATCGGATGCATTGCTGACACCCCGTTCCGGCCGGCAATCTCCATTGCCCTGTCACTGAAAATTTCATCTCTCATATCTTCCAACTTATTTAAGAATCCTGGCGCAAACCGCTCTGCCAGAGCCGCCCCTTCTTCCCGTATGATCCGTAAGGTTCCTTCCATACCAATCCATTTAACCAGGACAATCTCTTCGCCTGCTTTTGCCGATCTGCTTGCAAGCAGCTGTTCTTTTTTTGCCTCACCGTGTGCTGTTACATGAACAATACTCGTCTGGATTCCATTTACACTTTGCGCATCTGCAAAGAAAACCCTGAGACCTTTTTCTTTACATATCTCCGAAATCTCCACCATCATCGCTTTCAATCTGGACTCATAGGCAAACGTCGGGAGCATGATCCGGACACTGATTCCATATGCCCGCGCTCCTCTGGAAGCCAGCTGATCCACTGCCTGCGCTATGGCAAATACTCCAAGATCTTTTTCATTTCCGGCTAATGAAACATCCGTTGCGATTGTGATCCGCTCTTCACTTTCATCTGCTATATAACAGGTTTCCTCCTGTGACGGTCTTAAAAAATCTATACCTTCTATATTATTCTGTATCTGTTTTAAAACCGAACGCCGATAGACGGTCTGTGACACTCTTCCTGCTTTCATACTTTTATCCTCTTTCTGTTCTGCCATTCTTTCCAACAGCCGCCTGCTTTTTATTACTTAAGTGCAGATGCCTTGCTGATCGCCGCATTAATCTTCTCCTGATCCTGGGTTGCAATTGCTTCCTCCACCAGCTTAGTTGCCTCTGCATTATCTGATTTTGTCCCGACTTTCACGGTAACATCAGAAGTCTGATAGGTGCTGTTATTGATTACTTCCCGGCTGACCTCTTCTCCGTTTTCATAGGTAACTTTCCAGAGCCGTGCCGTGCTTCCATCCATTCCGACTCCCTCTGTTTCCTGTGAGCCGATCGCACTTTCCGTATCTTCTACATACTTTTTCGTATACTCTGTTGTCTCCAGAGTCTCACTTTCAAATTCCACGGAATGTCCTGCAGCTCTGGTATCTTTTCCGTAAATATAAAAACCAAGCTGGTTATTGCCATCAATATATCCTTCGATCAGGATCGGTGTATCGTAATTATTGACAAATTTAAAATCACTGATTCCTTCCGCTATCATTGCATCCCTTGATGGTTCTACATAGCTGACACTCATGGAATGCGGTGCACGCCGGGTGACCTCCAGTTCCGCATAAAGAACCGCATTATAAAGCGTCGTAGATACCTGACACAGGCCACCTCCGATACTCTCTACAATCTGTCCGTTCTCATAGGCACTTCCTGCCACATAGCCATTCTCTTCTGTGTAAGGAAGTGTGGCCTGTTCCACTGAAAATTCTTCTCCCGGCATAACAACAGTTCCGTTGATCAGCTCCGTTGCACGCCTGATGTTCTGCACGCGGTCCCCCCATCCGGCGTTTGTCGTATAAGAGCCAAGCTCATCCTGCAGGGATTCCAGATCTGCCTTTTTGATCGTCGGCTTTTCCATATCCAGCTTTAACTCGACTTCTGCGTCCTCGTAATTCCATTTTTTGTTCATGAAATTCTTAATCTTCTTCACGGATTTATCTACATCAACCGTATAACCTTCTGCTTCATCCGTCAGATCGAATCCGCTTCCGTTATAGGATGCCGATGCATTGACCGCTTTCTGTTCCAGCGGAACCGCACGTTCCTGGATCAGCTCTCTGAGTTTTGCTTCATCAACTTTAAAGCTTTCATCTATGACATATTTCTTCTTATCTAAATTATGTATCTTCTGATAGCGGCTCCAGATGCTTCCATTTTTTCCGTATCCGACCGCCTTTTCTGCAAGCTTATCAATATTTTCTACTTCCGCTCCCATTTCCTCGATTGACACATCTGCGCCCTGATCTTTTACCTTCAGTACAAGTTGCTTGTTCCGATAATCTCCAAGTGTATTGTCTACTGCTTTCACTGCTTCTTCCTTGGTCATTCCGGATACATCTGTCTTCCCTATAAAAACATTTTTGCAGATATGCTCCTCATCTACCTTGCTCACATACCGCCATAATGTGAACTGAATCACGGAGAAAATAATCACGATGGCTGCAATAACCGTAATCCCCACATGCAGATTTCTCTGCCGGATACGCTTTTGTGCCTTTTCACTTAACTCTCTCTTTTTCTTTCGTGCCGCCATCAAAAAAATCCTCCTGATTTTATATGATATATGGAATAATTGATGTTGCTACCATTGCAACAATAACAACAAGAATAATCACTGCCGCTATCTTCCGTGTCTGTTTTGGATTAAACACTTTTTTTCACCTCAAATCACACATTTGTTTTCATTCTATACTCTTTCATTTCTTTTTTCAAGATATCCATTACTACTGTCAGATGTTACTGTTTGCATAATTCCCGGATTTCTTCTGTAACACAAAATACCTTTGCCTGATGATCCAGTGGGTTCCGGTTCTGGTAGTCAAACAGAAGCACACATTCTTCCTCGTTCATATCCCCCAGAACATCATAAGAAAACCTCTCGATGTGCGTCATTTTTCTAAGCTGCCGCTTCTCCATATTTTCATAATTTTCCAGATAACGCCTCTCTTCATCCTCACGGTCATAGAACAGGCGGAACTCTTCTTTGGAAATCCGCTCATCGCCTGCAAATAACGGACGGCTCTTTGCATTCTCCCTCAGATAAAAGTCCAGCGTCAGAAGCTGCTTATACGCCTCACATCTTTCTGCATCATAAAATCTTGCAAAATCATACAGGATCTCATATCTTGCCGTGCGTGCATGACTTAAAGTATCCAGCACATTTTCTTCATAATACTCTGCCAGTTTTTCAAAAAGCGTAAATGGTCTTTTAAAGTGTCGGATCAGATAAGGAAGCGTGTAACAGAACTGCCTGCTGTTATAGTAGGTCTCCACCATTTCCTCGATTCCTTTCAGGCGCAGGGTATCCTCATATGGAAGCCACTTTGTATACAAAACTTCATACGGTGGCATTCCTTTATAAACTAGTCCGTAATCGTCTTTCTTCTCTTCCATATAAGAACCCTTCAGCACTTTCAGAAAACCAAGCTGCAGCTGCTCCGGTTCCAATGCATAAACATCATCAAAGGATTTTCCAAAGCTTTCATAATCTTCATACGGCAATCCTGCGATCAGATCCAGGTGCTGATGTACATTACCATAAGAATTGATTCTCCTTACCACTTCTGCAACCTGTTCAAATTTCATTGTCCGGTGAATCTCACGTATCGTATCCAGGTTGGTAGACTGCACACCGATTTCCAGCTGGATCAGCCCTGGCCGCATGGTTTTTATCAATTCCATTTCTTCTTCATTCAAAAGATCTGCCGCAACCTCAAAATGGAAATTGGTAATGCCGTTATCATGCTCTTTGATATAACGCCAGACTGTCATGGCGTGATCATGTTTGCAGTTAAATGTACGGTCTACAAATTTAACCTGAGGTACTTTATGATCGATAAAAAATTGCAGTTCCTTTTTTACCAGTTCCAGATCACGGAACCGCAGACACTTATCTATAGAAGAAAGACAATAACTGCACGAAAATGGACAGCCACGGCTTGTCTCATAATAAATAATCTTATGTTCAAAAAGCTCCATGTTCTCATATACAAACGGAACCTTACTCAGATCCATGGTCTTGCGCCATTCATTTTCCACAATCTGCCCGGTCTGTTCCCGGTATACGATTCCTTTCATATTCTGAAGTCCGTCCACTGTCTTGTCCTGATAAAAGTGTAAAAGATCGCAGAAAGTCTGCTCTCCTTCTCCTTTCATGACGCCATCTACTTCTGGCAGACGCTCCAGCACCTTTACTCCATCATAAGATACCTCTGGTCCGCCTATCCAGATGATGATCTGCGGCATCACTTTCTTGATCTCCCTGCAGATCTCTTCAACATAAGTAAGATTCCAGATATAGCAGGACAGACAGAGCATGTCCGGCTTCCTTTTGTAGATATCCCGCAGAATCTCATCGAGCTGCTGATTGATCGTATATTCTCCAATACTGATCTCATCTGATGTATCACCATACTTTTCCGCATATGCTTTCAGACAGTAGACTGCCAGATTGGAATGTATATATTTCGCATTGACTGCACCTAAAAGTACTTTCATATCGTTTCCTTTCCGTTTCCAAAAAGTTTTATCTTTAGTATCATACTCCATTTTCAGATTGGCGTAAACCAAAATGATAAAATAAAATCTCCTCAGATACATTGACATTTTTACAAAAACACGGTAAAATAATGTTCTGTGCAGCCGGGGTGCTAGCGGTACCCTGTACCTACAATCCGCTATAGTGGGGGTGATGCTGTGCCGAGGGCTTTACTTGTCAAAGCTGCCTCTGGTTTGTGGCGTTGAGATTTGGGTCTTACGCGGCGGGACTCTGTGAACCGTGTCAGGTCGGGAACGAAGCAGCACTAAGCAGAACCTCTCGGGTGCCGTAAGGTAGCCTGGGTTGAGTTTACAGCCAGAGTAACGTTTGGTAGGCTTTAGTTCGACGCACAGCGCACAGAAAAAAGAAATTACAAAAGCTACGGATTTTGCTTCCGTAGCTTTTTTCATGCAAAAAAGCCTGCCTTTGACAGGTTCTTCGATTAAGGATTTTCTTCCGGCATATTTGCTGATTCCTGTTCTTTCTTTTTCATCTTCTGCTTCTTGCGCAGTTCCTTGAAAAAGCTCTTCATCATCTGTGAGCATTCTTCTTCCAAAACTCCTGTCGTAAGCTCTGCCTGATGATTAAACGCTTCCACCTGTAGAAGATTCAGGATGGAACCGGCGCATCCGGCTTTCGGATTCATACATCCAACAACCACTCGTGGAATCCTTGCCTGTACAATGGCTCCGGAACACATCTGACATGGTTCCAGCGTTACATATAAGGTGCATTCTTCCAGACGCCAGTCACCCATTACCTTACTTGCCTTTTTGATTGCAGAAATTTCTGCATGTGCAAGGGGATTCTTATCCGTTGTCCGCCTGTTGTATCCTCGTCCGATAATTTTCCCCTGATATACGATCACACAACCAATCGGTACTTCCTCAATCTTCCATGCTTTTTTCGCCTGACGGATCGCTTCCTTCATGTATTTTTCGTCTTCGGTCAATATCTGCCGCATCTTCCTTCTCCTTTACTTCTTTTCGAATCACTGCCCCTACCGGTCTGCACCAGTAACCGAAATGTTCCTCATCTTCAATCTCATATTCTTCCAGATCCAGTTCACCATCAGACGGCTTCATGAACTGATTGAATCCAAATGCTCCTGCCGCCCGCTGCTCGCCCGAAAAATAAAGTCCCGGAACCCCAATCCAGCATTTCCCTTCTTTTTCAAATGATACCAGATGATGGTAATTATAATATCCATGGAGAAGAAAATGATTATTCGCAAGCTTCCATTCCTTTCGCGGAAGTCCGGCAATCTCCTGACGGGTGATTTTATAGATGATATCCTTTGTGATTTTTGGTGGTAAATCTGAATTTGCGTTCTGAGAGTTTCTTTCTTCCGGCACATTTGGGTTGCTTTTCGATTTCCTAACTGCATCTGTGTTTTTAGATTGTTCTGAGGTATCCTGTTCTTCTATATTCTCAGATTTTCTCTGGCTTGTTTTCTCCTCAAGTATTTTCTCATTTCCTGGCTTCTCGTATTTTTCATTGCTTAGCACGTCTCCGCCATTTGCAATTTTTTTATTTTTCCCCGATTTGTTTAGCTTCCATTCTTCTTCCGTAATCATCCTGCTAACATCTACCAGTCTCGCCTCATCCCAGACTGCTCCATAATATCCTGCATCCGCTCCGTTTCCAGCCCGAAGGATCATTCCACCAATCCTGCCAAACTGTCCATCTCCTCCCACATCGTCTGTCGTATAACTCAGCTTGTAGCCAAATGCCGCCTGTGCGCCTCTGATCTCTCCCATCCGGATTCCAATACACTTGCCATCCTCTTCATAAAAGAGATATATTTCCAGTGTACGTCCTCCTGCCACCGGAAATCCTCTCCCATAAATCTGGATTTCCGCTGTATCTGTCTGTTCAAGAGCCTTCACAAAACCTGTATTTCTTGTCCTTTTTCCATTCTGATATTCATATAAATACCGGATAAAGCTTTTCATAATCTAGCACCTGCACCTTCCTTCTAACTGCCTGTTCTAAACTATTCTGACTTTCCGGTAAAAATTACCATTTTTAAAAAATCAGAGCGGAATCTTCCGCTCTGACAAATAACTCATTGATTAATCCAGATAAATCGGTGGCTCGTAGTCTTTTCCCATCGTAGCTTTCTTTCGCTCTTCCACCCCAAGGAACGCCCACTCTGTCATGTCTGTCCACTTGTGATCTTTTCGGTCATATACCTGTACATAACCGATTCTGTGTGGATGCATACGCACACTGTTTGTCCGATACTCATGTCCGGTATATGGGTTCACATCTCCATTTACCAGATCTTCATCAATATCCTCCCGACGCTTGATCGGCTGGAAATCCTGCGGCCATCCGGAAGATTTCTTTTCCTTTTTCGGAGTAATCAGCTTTGTAAGTTTTGAAAATGGTGAATTTTTCTCCTCATGAACATCTTCAGTTTCCGCCTCTTCCACTACAGGATTTTCCTCTTTCTGACAGGTTTCCGGCTGATTCTCTTCATAAGCCGGCTGTTCCTGGTACGCTTCTTCCTGCGGTTCTGCCTCTTCCTGGTAAGCAGCTTCAGAAGTTTCCTCCGGAATCTCCTCAGCCCCGGCTTCTTCAACCACTTCCGCTTCTATTTCCTGTTCGGGCTCCTGTAATTCTTCTTCAATCTGTTCTGCGTCTTCTGCAGATACTTCCACATCATCTTCTGCCGGTTCTGTGTACGGCTCTGTTTCTTCTTCAGTCAGAATATCCTCTTCCAAAGTATCTGAATCCGCAATGCTTTCCGTCTCCTTGGCAGCATGTTCTTCTGCATCAAGATCCAGTTCCATCTGTACAGCTTCTTTCTCCGGTTCTGCTGTTGTCTCTTCAAGTATATCTACAATCTCTCCAACTGTAATATCACGTTCTACATTCTTTTTTGCTTCTTCTCTTGCTGCCTTTCTTTCTTTTTTCGCGGTAAGCTTCTCAAGTTCTCTTCCCGTCGGCATCTCTTCTTCATCCAAAGCTTCCTTTTCCGAATCCGCATTACCCAGAATGCTGAGCTGGAACGGGCATCCAAGAATATCTGCGATCATACGCATATCCTGCTCCTGAAAATTATCTCTGCCAAGCCGCTGTGTCAGATTCTGACGGGACATCTTTTTCCCGGTTCTTGCTTCGATTTCTTCTGCAAGCTCTTTAATTGTCATATCTTTTCTGCTTAAGACAATTTTTACCTGCTCCCCGAATGTGAGATTAATCATGTATTTTTCCTCCTTTTCTCCCCGTATAAATATATCTTCTTTCTAAATACAGACTTATTGCTTTGTTAACTTAAAACTTTCTTGATAAAGGAATCTTTTTCACTTATCTTTTATTCTAGCAAATGACATTTTATCCGTCAACACCTAATAAATGCACGAATTTTTTGTATTTTTTTTAAAAATAATTTGACAAATCAAAATCAGTCGCTATAATAAAGCGTATCAAGAACGACGGCGTTCCCTATTATCCGGGGAACGCCTTTTTTGTTCTTTTTTTAAATCGAGAAGGAGGGACTCAGTTATGAAAAAACTAGAAATCATTATCCAGCCGGAAAAACTGGAAGCCCTGAAAGCAATCCTGGATGCTTCCAATGTCAGCGGTATTATGATCAGTAACATTATGGGATATGGTAATCAGAAAGGACACAAACAATTTTATCGCGGTGCTGAATACAGCGTAAATCTTCTTCCTAAGATCAAAGTAGAAACTGTTGTTGAACCGGAAGTTGCAGAACCTCTGATTCGGAAAATTGTCGAAGAGATCAAAACCGGTGCTTACGGCGATGGTAAAATTTTTGTTTACGAAGTACAGGATGCTGTAAGAATCCGTACCGGTGAACGTGGCTCTGCTGCTCTTTAGCTAAAAATATATGTGAATTAGAATAGTGTTGAATATCGTTATCAAAGAGGATAACTACAAATGAACTGCCTGTAGATCATTCATTGTAGCTATCCTTTTTATTTGAAATGGAGGATGTTAAATATGGGATTATCTGATTTAATTGCGGGCGGAATGGATGCAACCGCCGCCACTGAACTACTGCTTAATGTTATCTGGACAATTGTCGGTGCAACTCTTGTTTACTTTATGCAGGCTGGATTTGCAATGTGTGAAGCCGGATTTACCAGAGCAAAAAATACTGGAAATATACTGATGAAAAATATGATGGACTTTGTACTTGGAAGTTTGTTCTTTTTCATCTTCGGATTTGCGATCATGCACGGAACCGACTGGAATGGTATCATCGGTATAAAAGGGTTCTTCAATCCTACAACACTTGCCGATGCCGACGGACTTTTCAACGGACTGCCAATCGGAGTCTTCCTTATTTTCCATACAGTATTCTGCGCCACATCCGCTACTATCGTATCCGGTTCTATGGCAGAACGTACAAAATTCCTTGCTTACTTATTGTATAGTGCAGCAATCAGTATTTTTATTTACCCGGTAACCGGCCACTGGATCTGGGGCGGTGGATGGCTCGCTCAGATGGGATTCCACGATTTTGCAGGTTCCACAGCAGTCCATATGGTCGGCGGTATCTGTGCACTTGTTGGTGCCAAAATCCTCGGACCTCGTATTGGAAAATATGATAAAGAAGGAAATGCCCGTGCGATTCCCGGACACAACCTTTCCATTGCAGCTCTTGGCGTATTTATTCTCTGGTTCTGCTGGTTCGGTTTCAACTGCGGCTCTACCAAAGCAGCTTCCACAAACCTCGGTGATATCGCAATGACAACCAATCTTGCCGCTGCTGCCGCAACACTTGCAACCCTTGTTGTAACCTGGATCCGCTATGGAAAACCAGATGTATCCATGACATTCAACGGTTCCCTCGCCGGACTCGTAGCAATCACCGCCGGATGCGACACCGTCAGCAACTACTCTGCAATCATCATCGGACTGATCGCTGGTATCCTCGTCGTATTCTCTGTAGAATTCTTCGACAAAGTAGCCAAGATTGATGACCCGGTAGGTGCGATCAGTGTCCACGGCGTATGCGGTTTCACAGGCAGTATCCTCGTCGGAGTCTTCTCCCCGGAATACACCCTCAAAACCCAGGTGATCGGTGTCCTTTCAACCGTAGCCTACGTCCTCGTAATGGCAATCATCGTATTCACCATCATCGATAAAACCGTAGGCCTCCGCGTCACCAAAGGAGAAGAACTCGACGGTCTCGATATCCACGAACACGGCTGCTCAGCATATGCAGACTTTAACTTCCGTTTATAGCCGGGCGAAGTAAAATAAAAAGATACAGCCTCTGGGATGCTTGCATTTCAGAGGCTGTATCTTTTTATTTTAATGAGCGGCTACGCGACTGAGGAAAGTCATCAGACTTTCCGAGGTTCGCCCGGCGGACGTCTTGTACTACCTTTATCATTCTACCACTTCTTATTCTTCAGCACGATCGCCGATTTCTTACCCATCATCAGTGAAATATTTCCCTCTTTCACGATATACTCTTCGAATTCTCCAATATACCCATCTTCATAAGAATACATCACTCGCGCCATATTATGTCCTTCGGCAACTTCTGCCTGCCATACCGGAACCCTTACTTCCTTCAGATGATCGGAATTATTGATAATAACCACGATCTGCTCATTCCCCCAGAATCTTCCATAGGCCAGAAGATCCGGTTCTGCTTTCAGCATCTTGATTGATCCCTTTCTGAGAGCCAGAGACTTTCTGTGGATTTGGATCATCTCACGGTAGAAATTGATCAGATCCCGTTTTTCTCTTCCCCACGGATAAGTTCTCCGGTTATCCGGATCCGTGAAACCACAAAGTCCTGCTTCGTCTCCATAATAAAGGGTCGGTGCTCCCGGCCAGGTCATCTGCATGATGATCGCTTCCCGCATAACTGCAAGGCTTACCCCTTCTTCTGCCGCACGCGACCCAAGCTGTCCCACACGGCCAACCTTGTGGTTGGTACGCGTCAGGAAACGGGAATGGTCATGGTTTGACAACTGGTTCATCGCCGTCTGAAGTGACGGTGTCATCATATTTGCCATATGATGCTTCATCGCATTCATAAAATGGTCTGCATTTCCGAGAAGATCGCCGCGATATTCATCACTGTGTTTCTCCATCCCGGTCAGAAACCAGGTGACCGGCTCCATAAATGCATCGTAATTCATAACGCTGTCCCATTCATCGCCCTGCAACCAGTCACTCGGATCTCCATAGTGCTCGGCAAGGATCAGTGCATGTGGATTTGCTTCTTTTACTGCCTTACGAAATTTCTTCCAAAATTCATGATTGTACTCATTGCTTCTTCCAAGGTCTGCCGCAACATCCAGTCTCCAGCCGTCTACATTATACGGCGGTGAAACCCATTTCTTTGCGATACCAAGAACATACTCTTCCAGCTCTTTTGAATCTTCATAATTCAGCTTTGGCAGCGTATCGTGTCCCCACCAGCCGTCATAGCTTCCATTGCCCGGCCATTCATTCTCACCGGTACGGTGGAATAGAAAATAATTCCGGTACGGACTCTTCGGTGACACAAAAGCACCTACTTCATAACCATCGGCGCTCTCGTAGATCAGCTCTCTGTCCAGCCATTTATTGAAAGAACCACAATGGTTGAATACGCCGTCAATGATGATTCGCATTCCCCTCTTATGGAGTTCTTCTACCAGCTTGATGAACAGCCGGTTACTTGCTTCCAGATTCTCTTTTCTGGTAGTTCTTGTCCGGTAACGGTCCGCATGGATATTGTTATTTTCTCCCGGATCCAGAAGCCTTCCTTCATCGACTTCAATTTTACCGACATGCGGATCAATATAATCGTAATCCTGTGTGTCATATTTATGATTAGATGGTGATACAAATAGTGGATTACAATAGACAACTTCTACTCCAAGTCCATGCAGGTAATCCAGTTTATCAATGATCCCCTGGATATCTCCTCCGTAAAATTCCCGTACATCCATCGGCTGCGGATCCCGGTACCAGTCATCTACATGCTGAACCTGTTCTCCAATATAAAAGTACTCTCCCGTCTGTACATCATTATCCGGGTCGCCGTTACAGAAGCGGTCTGTATAAATCTGATACATGACCGCTCCTTTTGCCCAATCCGGTGCCGTAAAGCCTGGCACGATTTTAAAATCATAATAATCCACAAGTTTGCTCTCTGCTCCCCATTTGTTATAGTAGCAGATCTCATTTCCTGATCTGATCTTAAAATGATACCGGAATGGTTTATCTTCTAATTTGTATTTCACTTCATAAAAGTCAAATGCCTTATTTGAGATTACTTTGTTCATTGGAATGCATAGTTCGCGGTTTTCCAGATAGACTTCATCTACGTCGTGAGCTGCTGTACGGAACCACAACTGAAGTTCATCTCCTGCCTCCGGTTCCGGCGGACTCACATACGCCTCTGTTCCATCACAAAACAATGCTTCTTTTTTCATAATCTAGCCTCTATTCTTCAAATAATGCTTCAAATTCTTCTCTTGTAATCTTCTCTTTTTCAAGAAGCAGATCTGCACATTTATAAAGAACAGCTTCATGCTCTTTAATAATGGTCTTTGCACGGTCATAACATTCATCAATGATCCGCTTCACTTCACTGTCGATCGTTGTGGCAACCTGTTCACCATAACCTCTGGAGGTATGACCAAAATCTCTTCCGATAAATACTTCATCATTATCATCTCCATAGCTTACAAGACCAAGTGCTTCCGACATACCGAACTTCGTTACCATGGATTTGGCGTATGCTGTTGCCTGCTTGATATCCTGGGATGCCCCGGTTGTAATATCATCAAAGATCAGCTCTTCTGCCACACGTCCACCTAGTGATACGGTAATATCCTGCAACATCTTTCCTTTGGTATTGAACATCTCATCCTTTTCAGGAAGCGGCATCGTATATCCGGCTGCCCCTACACCGGTAGGAATGATCGACACGCTGTACACCGGTCCTACATCCGGAAGTACATGGAATAAGATGGCATGTCCTGCTTCATGGAATGCAGTGATCTTCTTCTCTTTATCAGAAATTACACGACTCTTCTTCTCTGCACCGATTCCGACTTTTACAAATGCTTTGCGGATATCCTCCTGTTGCAGATACACTCTTCCATCCTTTGCTGCAAGGATCGCAGCCTCATTCAGAAGATTTTCCAGATCAGCTCCGGTAAATCCTGCCGTTGTTCTCGCAACCTGTTCCAGATCCACATCATCCCCGAGCGGTTTGCCCTTGGCATGAACCTGAAGGATTTCCAGGCGTCCCTTTACATCCGGTCTGCCGACCATGACTTTACGGTCAAAACGTCCTGGTCTTAAGATCGCCGGATCAAGAATATCGACACGGTTGGTTGCTGCAAGTACGATGATTCCTTCATTCGCGCCAAAACCATCCATCTCTACGAGGAGTTGGTTCAGCGTCTGCTCTCTCTCATCATGTCCGCCGCCCATACCGGTCCCACGACGTCTTGCCACGGCATCGATCTCATCGATAAAAATAATACAAGGTGCATTTTTCTTGGCATCCTCGAAAAGATCTCTTACACGAGATG
>OGZR01000434.1_pt1 | contig 19223 bp, 18 predicted proteins | sample 1576851 | NCBI WGS metagenome assembly OGZR01 (sample SAMEA3541492, study PRJEB24748) | human gut metagenome | biome: human gut; feature: human-associated habitat; material: faeces | place: China | collected 2012
TTCTTGTTGATTGATAGGTTTGATAAAATATCGATCAGCATTAATTTTATAACCATCAATAGCGTATTTAGCATAGTTTGTTGTAATCATGATGCGGCAATCATGATTGCTTTTCTTTAATTCCATCCCTAAATCAATACCATTATCTTCATCTAATTCTATATCTAAAAAGAGTAGATTATATTGTTGAATTGTTTTTAATAACTCTTCTTTGTTATTACATCTATGAATATGATAATCAATTTTCTCTTTTGTAAAATAGTTTTTTATACAAGAAGTTAGATGATTGAAATCATCATCATTATTTTCAAAAATAAGAATATTCATAAAGAAAACCTCCTTTTAATTATTTTAACAAATAAAAAAATGAATAGATAGATGTAGAAAAATATAACTTTAAATATTTTCAAACATTACAACTATAAATATATGATATAATTTTGTTAAGTTAGGGAGATGATTCAAATGAAAATAATTGCATTTACAGGAGCAGGAATATCAAAACAAAGTAATATTCCAACATTTATGGAAAGACCAGATGTAAGGGAAAAATTATTTAGAAGTTATGCCAATAGTCATCATGAAGAATATAATGAGGTAATCAAACAACTTAAAGCCAATATGAATGGAGCCAAACCAAATGACGGACACTATGCATTAGCTGAGTATCATATACCAATTATTACCATGAATATTGATGGATTGCATAAATTAGCTGGAAGTGATGCTTTAGAGTTGCATGGTGGTTTACCAGAAGATGATGAAATGGATATTGCGTATTCTTTATATAATAAACCGGTACTTTATGGTGATCCAGCTCCAAATTATCAAAAAGCTTATGAAATGGTTTATACATTACAACCAGGAGATATCTTTTTGGTAGTAGGATGTTCATTTCATACAGGAATATCTGTTGATTTAAGAGAAGTTGCGAAAGCTAGAGGAGCAAGAATTATCGAAATACAGGAAGATGCTGCTCATAATGTAAGAAAAGTATTAGAAGAATTATTAAATAATGATTAGCTTTTAATGTAGAATAAAAGGAATGGAGGAAATTATTGATATGCAAATGCCGTTATTATTATGTGCGATTTTATTAATAGTTATTTCTATTCCTTTATATTTTGGAAAAGGTTCAAATATGATTGCTGGATATAATGATTTGAGCCAAGTTGATAAAGAAAAAATAAATAAGTTGAGATTATGTAGGGTGTTGGCAATGACACTTGATATAACTGCTATCATTTTAATGTTAGGTGCGTATTCTATTATTAGTATGAATGATACAATAATTTTAGGTGTTATCACACTAATTGTAGGAACTATTTTGAGTAATGTTGTTTCCAAAAATAAGTGAATTAATTGCTATAAAAAATATTAGAAGAATTAATGAAAGGAAGATTAATGAATGAACTCAATTTTAATTAAACCACATCATTTTATTGATATTATTAAATTATATGGATCTGGGATAGATAGATTTGTTCCTGATGAAAAAATGGGACATGATTTTTATAAGGTTGCTAATGAAATTATTGATAACCCATCTATTGATTTAAAACTAACAATTGATGGAGATGACATTTGTAAACCTTGTAAAAAGTATCATGAACAATGTGTTGATCCATTAACGCATATACAAGGATATACGAGTAAAGATGTTTATAATAAAACTTTAGATAAAAGAATTATAAAATTATATAACTTAAATGATGAATATTATACGGCAAAACAATTATGCTCTATAATTCAAAATAATAAAGAATATATCTTTGAAGTTTGGGATGAAGAAGATAATGAGGTAACACAAAAAAGATATGAATTATTTTTACAAGGAGCTCATAAATTTTTAGATAACATTTAAAGTATAGATATAGGAAGAGGTGATAGAATTGTCAAAAAAGGAAAAAGCGTATTTTCATTTACCAGGATTATTTGAATTTTATGAATTATATAAAGTCTTTTTACCATTATTCTATCATCATCGTGAATATTTTTATGATTGGTGTGAAATAGGTTCTATTTATGGAAGTCCTGAAGATTGTTTATGGGGTGGAGGACGTCTTGGTGAAGGAAATCAAAATCCTTATGAAGTTCTTTCACTTATGAATCAATATCATATTTCTTCGCGACTTACTTTCAGTAATTCATTACTTCAAGAAAAACATCTCCAAGATAAAAGATGTAATGATCTTTGTACTTTATTTGAAAAAAGTGATGTTCAAAGTGGGATTATCATTCATTCTGATTTGTTGCTAGAGTATTTAAAAAAGAAATATCCACGTTTTTATTTTGTTTCTTCAACAACGAAGGTTCTTACAAAATTTGAACAATTAGTTGACGAATTAAAGAAAGATGACTTTTTATATGTTGTTCCTGATTTTCGTTTAAATAAAGTTCAACAATTAGAAAATCTTTTACAAAAAGATAAGGATAAAGTTGAATTTTTATGTAATGAATGTTGTTTTATAGGCTGCCTTGAACGAAAGAAATGTTATGAAACGGTTAGCCGTCAAAATCTAGGAGAAGATTGTTTAGATCATGTATGCAAAGCCCCAAATTCTCATGAGGGGTATCGTTTTTCTAAAGCTATGCAAAATTCGAGTTTTATTAGTGTTGAAGATATTCAAAATAATTATCTACCAAAAGGCTTTTCTCAATTTAAAATAGAAGGTAGAAGTTTAGGGAGTGCTTTAGTGTTAGAATTTTTACTTTATTATATGGTAAAGCCCGAGTATCAAATACATGTAAGAGAAGCTATTTATTTAGATAATATGTTAGATTTGTTTTAAAAAATAAGAAGGATAAAACATGTAAAGTGTATAAATTATTAAAGAAATAAAAAGGAGTACATATATGAAAATAAAATATAAAGAAGGTCTTATTGTTTTAAAAGATCAAGATGAAGAAGTAGGTTATATTAAATATGTTAAAAAAGAAGAAAAGGTGATTGATGTTATTTCAACAGTTGTTCATGAAAAATATCAAGGTCAAGGGATGGCAGGAAAGCTATTTGATGCTTTGATGAAATATGTAAAAGATAATTCCTTGAAAATTATTCCATCTTGTAGTTATATTGAAAAGAAGCTTTCAAAGCTTGCAAATTCTTGCGATTTTTTGCACAAACAGGCGTAATTATTATATTATACTCAAAAAATTAATAAATATGCTTAAAAATAACAATATTTTCTTGCAATTAAGAAATAATCTCTATATAATACTTTTGTAAATTAAGAGTCAAAGGGGGGAATCATCATGGCAAAAACTGTAGTAAGAGAAAACGAATCTTTAGATGACGCTTTACGTCGTTTTAAAAGACAAGTATCTAGAACAGGTACCCTTGCTGAAGCTCGTAAAAGAGAATTCTATGTTAAACCAGGATTAAAAAGAAAATTAAAATCTGAAGCAGCAAGAAAAAATAATAAAAAAAGATAATAAAATTACAGCCTATTTGGCTGTTTTTTTATGCTGTTTTTTCATTGAAAAAGATGATATCATTTAGTATACTTTATATGATAAAAATAAAGATGTTTTTAATCAAAAAAGGGAGAAACTATGAAAACAGTATTAAAAAATGGAAATGTTTTTTACCAAAATAAAATACAAAAATTAGATGTAGAAATTGATGGGGAAACAATTAGTCGAATTGGAAAAGAATTAGATGGAGAAAATGTTATTGATTGTACAGACTTATTAGTAACGCCAGGTTTTGTTGACCTTCATGTTCATTTACGTGAACCAGGATTTGAGCATAAAGGAACTATTAAAACAGAAACTTTATCCGCTAAATATGGAGGATATACGCATATTGTTGCTATGGCAAATACGAATCCATGTATGGATGATAAAGAAACAATTGAAGACTTTATTCAAAGAGTTAAAAAAGATAGCTCAATTCATACTTACACTTATAGTGCGATTACAAAAGATTTAAAAGGACAAGAACTTGTTAATTTTAAAGAAAATAATGCTTTTGATATTGTCCAAGGATTTTCTGATGATGGAAAAGGTGTACAAAGTAAAGAAATGATGGAAAAAGCCATGAAAGAAGCAAAAGCAAACAAGAGTATTATTGTTGCTCATTGTGAAGATGAAGGAGAACTTGAAAAAGGAGCATGTATTAACTTAGGCCGTGTTTCTAAAGAAAATGGTCTTGTAGGAATCAACAATGCTTCAGAATATAATCACGCTTTACGTGATTTGCAATTATCTAAAGAAATTGGTAATCGTTATCATATTTGTCATATCTCTACTAAAGAAACAGTGGCAGGATTAAGAGAATATCGAAAACAAGGTTTGCCTGTTTCAGGAGAAGCCTGTCCACATCATTTGATTTTAACAGATGAAAATATTAAAAACTTAAATCCAAATTATAAAATGAATCCACCACTTCGAAGTAAAGAAGATTTAGATGCTTTGATTGAAGGATTAAAAGATGGGACAGTGACATGTATTTCAACAGATCATGCACCGCATAGTGATGAAGAAAAATTAAAACCAATTGATCAAGCACCATTTGGTATTATTGGTAACCAACATGCCTTTAGTCTTGTTTATACCTATTTAGTTAAAAAGAATCTTTTAGATTTAGAAACAGTTTTAAAATGTATGACAGTCAATCCAAGTCAAGTTATTGGTTTAGATCATGATATGGCTGTTGGTAAAAAGGCCAATATTGCTATCATTGATTTAAATGAAGAATATACAATTACGAGAGATAATATTTATTCAAAAGCAAAAAATACACCATTTTTAGATACAAAATGTTTTGGTTTAGTGAAATATCATATTTTAGATGGAAAGATTGAAAAATTATAGGAGGAATTTATGAACTATCAAGGGTTAATGGAAATTACAAAAATTGAAAACATTGCAGATGATGTTTATGAAATGACTTTAAAGGGAGAAGGGGCTAAATATATTAGCCAACCAGGTCAATTCATTAATATTAAGATCAATGAAAGTTTACAACCTTATCTTAGAAGACCAATGTCTATTTCAGATTATGATGAAAATACTATTGTGATTGTTTTTAAGGTTGTTGGTCAAGGAACAGAAATCTTAAAGAATAAACAAATTGGAGATCAATTGGATTGTTTAATTGGTTTAGGAAATGGTTTTACAGTTCAAGAAGGAAAAGCTCTTCTTATTGGGGGAGGACTTGGAACACCACCACTTTATAATTTAGGTAAGAAATTAAAAGAAAAAGGAATTGAAGTGACAACTGTTTTAGGATTTTCTTCTAAAAAAGATGTTTTCTATATTGATAAATTCCAAGAATTTGGTGATGTTTTAATTGCGACAATGGATGGTTCTTTAGGGGTTAAAGGAACAGTTATTGATGTAATCAAAAACGCAAATCTTACGTTTGATCGTTATTATACATGTGGACCTGAACCTATGTTAGATGCACTTGCTTTAAATTATCCAGAACATGGACAACTTTCTTTTGAAGCAAGAATGGGATGTGGTTTTGGAGCATGTATGGGATGTTCATGTAAAGTGAAAACAAAACCTTATAAACGTATTTGTGTAGAAGGACCAATTTTATTAAGTGAGGAGGTTATTGTAAATGGTTAATTTAAAAGTTAATCTTCCAGGTTTAGAAATGAAAAATCCAGTGATTCCAGCGTCAGGAACTTTTGGATTTGGATATGAATTTACAAGATTCTATGATATTAATGTTTTAGGAAGTATCATGATTAAAGGAACACCACTTGAGCCACGTTATGGAAATCCTTTACCACGTATTGCAGAAGGACCAAGTGGAATGCTTAATGCAATTGGACTCCAAAATCCTGGTGTTGATGCCGTCATGTCACATGAACTAGAAGAACTCCGTAAGTGCTATAATGATAAAGTTATTGCGAATATCGGTGGAAGCTGTGTTGATGATTATGTTGAAACGGCAAAACGTATTTCAACACATGATATGGTAGGTGCTTTAGAATTAAATATTTCTTGTCCAAACGTTCATAGTGGAGGTATTCAATTTGGGACAAATCCACAAATGGCAGCGGATGTCACACGTAAAGTCAAAGCTGTTTCTCAAAAACCGGTCTACGTCAAACTTTCGCCAAATGTCACAGATATTGTTGAAATGGCTAAAGCAGTTGAAGAAGCAGGGGCTGATGGTATTACAATGATTAATACTTTAGTGGGTATGCGTTTTAATATCAAAACAGGAAAACCAATTATCGCTAATGGAACAGGTGGTTATTCCGGACCAGCTATTTTCCCAGTAGCCTTACGTATGGTTCATCAAGTAAGTAAAGCCGTTAAAATTCCTGTAATTGGTATGGGTGGTATTTCAAGTGCCCATGATGTTATTGAAATGATGGTTGCTGGTGCCAGTGCGGTAGCCATTGGCTGTCAAAACTTAGTAGATCCATATGCTTGTTATAAAATCATTCAGGATTTACCAAAAGAACTTGAAAAACTCGGTGTTCAAGATATTAATGAAATCGTTGGGTTATCACATCAAGATTAAAAGAGAAATGAAGATTTCTCTTTTTCTATCGTTATCCATGTAATATAATAAGATAAATAGGGGTGAAGCAAATGGATTTAGATACATTGTTAAATAAAAATCAAAAAGAGGCAGCAACGTATTTAGATAGTCACTTAAGAATCATTGCGGGGGCAGGTTCTGGAAAAACAAGAGTTGTGACTTATCGTATTGCCCATTTAATACAAGATATTGGAATTGATCCGCGTTCTATTCTGGCAATAACTTTTACAAATAAAGCTGCCAATGAAATGAAAGAAAGGGTCAATGAAATTGTTGGTATTCATGGAAGTGGAACACTTATTTGTACCATTCATTCTCTTTGTGTAAGACTTTTAAGACAACATATTAATGTCTTAAATTATCCAAGTAATTTTACAATCATGGATGAAGAAGATCAAAAAGCACTTATTAAAAAGCTTTATACTCAATTAGAAATCGACGCTAAAGTTATTTCTATTAAAAGTATGATCAATACAATTTCATCTTATAAAACAGCAAGAGTCTCACCACAAAGAGCCATTGAACTTGCTGGACAATTTTCTGGAGAACTAAAAAAAGCAAAAGTATATGAAGCTTATGAAAATTATAAAGAAGATCATTTCTTATTAGATTTTGATGATTTATTATTAAAAGCCGTTTATATTTTAGATAATTATCCTGATATATTAGAAAAATGGCAAAGAAAATTTCAATACATTCATGTTGATGAATTTCAAGATGTTGGAGAAATTGAATATCATTTAGTTCAACTCTTATCTAAATATGCCATTGTTTGTGTGGTTGGTGATCCAGATCAAACAATTTATAGTTTCAGGGGGGCGGATGTTCATTTTATTTTAGATTTTGATAAAGATTTTAAACCAAATAAAACAATTATTCTTGATCAAAACTATCGTTCTACAGGAAATATCTTAAAAGTATCCAATAATTTAATTCGTAAAAACAGTCAACGTTTAGAAAAAAATCTTTATACAAAACAAACAGGTGGAGAAGATGTTATTCATCATGTCGCTAAAAGTGAAGAAGAAGAAGCCAATTGGATTGCAAGTAAAATAGAAGATATTGTAAGTAATCAAGAAGGCGTTAATTATCGTGATATTGCTATTTTATATCGTGCTAACTATTTATCACGTACGATTGAACAAGTATTGATTCGTAAAGGAATTGATTATCGTATTTTTGGTGGTTTAAAATTCTTTAATCGTAAAGAAGTTAAAGATGCTTTAAGTTATTTAAGACTTGTTTGTAATCAAGAAGATTTAGCTTTTGAAAGAATTATTAATACACCAGCTAGAGGAATTGGTAAAAAGACATTAGAGAATATTCAATTAGTGGCTTTAAATTATCAAATTTCTCTTTATGAAGCGTTAACACTTCATAGTGAAGAAATTCGTCTTTCTAATAAATCTAAAAAAGAAGTTAGAGGATTTGTAGAAGCAATTGAAAAAGCAAGACAATCAAAATTACCACTTCATGAAATGTTTGAACAATTAATGATTGATGTAGGCTACATCGATATGTTAAAAAATGATTTAGAAGATAATCGAATTGATAATATTCATGAATTACAACGTTCTATTTATGATTTCCAAGTTTCTCATGAAGATGCACCAACTTTAGAGAATTATTTACAAGATATTTCTTTATATACTGATAATGATTCTATTGATCAAGGGCAATATGTTTCTTTAATGTCTATTCATATGGCAAAAGGACTTGAGTTTGATTATGTCTTTGTCTTAGGACTTTCAGAAGGCATTTTCCCAAGTTTTAGAAGTTTGGCCGATGATGGAGATGAAGGACTTGAAGAAGAAAGAAGATTAGCTTATGTAGCCTTTACCAGAGCAAAAAAACAACTTTTCTTAACGGATAGTGAAGGCTTTAGTTTTGTAACGGATTCGCCAAAAGTATCAAGCCGTTTCATTGATGAAGTAGGAAATGAAGGAATTGTGCATAGTGGAAGTAAGCCACGTTTTAAAACAAGTGATTATATTCCAAAACAAACCGTTTCTAAAGAAGAATTAATTGGGGATAATAAAGTTGATGATTGGAAAGTAGGTGACCTTGTTAACCATGATGTCTTTGGTAAAGGGGTTGTTGTTAAGGTCAATAAGACAATTTTAGATATTGCTTTTGAACTTCCTGTAGGACTTAAATCCTTAATGGCCAATCATAAAGCATTAAAAAAACTTACAAACTAGAGAATGTAATATTCTCTTTTTTGTATGTCATTATTTTGTTATAATAAAAAAGATTTTAAAGGAGAGAAAATGATGGATGATTTAAAAAGATATGAAGAATTAGTAAAAACAATTGAATATCATAATGATCGTTATTATAACCAAGATGATCCAGAAATAAGTGATTATGACTATGATATGATGATGAAAGAACTTAAAAAAATAGAAAAGGATCATCCTGAATACGTCACACCAAATTCACCAACTCAACATGTTGGAGGAACTGTCAAAAGAGAAGCAGGTGTTTTTATTAGACATCGTGTACCGATGCTTTCTTTACAAGATGTTTTTTCTAAAGAAGAAGTCCAAGAATTTGTGGAATCAATGCAAGAAACTTTAATCGATCCTGTTTTTGTCGTTGAATATAAAATTGATGGTCTTTCAATGGCTTTAAGATATGAAAATGGTGACTTAACAACAGCGATTACACGTGGTGATGGAGTTAACCAAGGAGAAGATGTCACAGCTAATGCAAGAGTCATCAAAGATGTAAAAAATAAATTAAAAGAACCGATAGAATACTTAGAAGTACGTGGTGAAGTCTATATGACGAATGAGGCTTTTGATAAAGTCAATGAGATTCAAGAATTAAATAATAAAAAGACTTTCGCAAATCCAAGAAACTGTGCAGCTGGAACGCTTCGTCAATTAGATAGTCGTATTACTAAACAAAGAAATCTTTCTATGTTTATCTTTAATATTCAAGATATTCGAGGAAAAGAAATTACGACGCATAGTCAAGGCTATGAATATTTGAAAAAACAAGGAATGAAGGTTATTGATAATTATCAAGTCTGTCACAGTTTTGAAGAAGTATGGAAAGCAATTGAAATGATTGGTGAAAGTAGAGATCAATTAGGCTATGACATTGATGGAGCGGTTGTTAAAATTGATAGCTATGAACAAAGACAACAATTAGGACAAACAGCTAAAGTACCGCGTTGGGCAATCGCTTATAAATACCCACCAGAAGAAAAAGAAACAAAACTTTTAGATATTGAGTTGTCTGTTGGAAGAACAGGTAGAATTACCCCAACAGCTATCTTTGAACCAGTTCGTTTATGTGGAACAACAGTATCTAGAGCAACTCTTCATAATCAGGATTTTATTGATAGCCTAGATGTTCGTATTGGTGATACAATTATTGTTTATAAATCAGGAGAAATCATTCCTAAAGTAAAAGGTGTCAATAAAGATAAAAGACCGGCTGATAGTGTTCCTTATCAAATAGGAAATGTCTGTCCAGTATGTGGGGCACCAACATATCAAGAAGAAGGAACGGTAGATATTAAGTGTTCCAATCCAACATGTCCAAGTAAGTTAGTAAGAAATGTTGTAAATTTTGTTGGAAGAGATGCAATGGATATTAAAGGGTTTGGTTTATCTTATGTAGAAACCTTGATAGATCAAGGATATATTCATGATGTGAGTGATATTTATACATTAAAAGATAAAAGACAAGATCTTTTAGATAAAAAAGTGATTGGTCTTGTAAAGAGTACAGATAATTTATTAAATGCGATTGAAAAAAGTAAAGAAAATGATGCAACAAAAGTATTAACAGCTTTAGGTATTTCTAATATTGGAAAATCAGCTGCAAAATCATTAATGAAAAAATTTAAAACCATGGATCAATTAATGAATGCAAGCTATGAACAACTTATTGAAGTCAATGATATTGGTGATACGAGTGCGCAAATTCTTATTGATTATTTTAAAGATGAAAAAAATAAAGAAATCATTCATAAATTAGAAAACTATGGATTGAAAATGGAAATAGAAGATACTCAAAGTTCTTCTCTATTAGAAAATATGACTTTTGTTGTAACAGGAACGCTTCCAACTTTATCTCGTAAGGAAGCTGCAACACTTATTGAAAATAACGGAGGTAAAGTATCAGGTTCTGTTTCTAAAAAGACAACATATTTATTAGCGGGAGAAAATGCCGGAAGCAAGCTTGCTAAAGCACAATCCTTAAATATTCCAGTTCTTAGTGAAGAAATGTTTATGGAAATGATAAAATCATAATTTTATGCTATAATGTGCAAAAAAAGGAGGTCCTTATGAAAAAACTATTAATTGGTATATTATGTTTACTTCTTTGTACAGGGTGTACATCAAAATCAAACAAAAAAGAAACAAAAAGCAGCCAAGATACTTCTTCAACAGATTCGTTAGATGATTCATTTTATCCAATTGTTAATCTTGGGACAAATTTGATTAGAGAAACATTTTATCAAGATTTTTCTTCATCAGATGATTTTCAAACGATAGGACGAGAATTACAAGTTTTATCGACAGAATATTTTTCAACATCAGATTATTATATGTCTGAAGGTTTACAACTTGTAAAAAAAGATAAAGATGAACTTTTATTAAGGAATAAAAAACATTCTTTACAACCGGCAACAGGGGAAACTGTTGATGGTAAAGAAGTAAGTAAGATGGTTGAAAATATCAGTGAACAAGATTACTATGAAAAAAATGGTGATAAATATACTTTAAAAGGAATGTCTATCGCAATTATTTTAGATGCAACAGGTGGTACGAATGACGTACTATCAGATGATAGTGTCAATAATTATGGAAAAGAAGTGATTTCTAAACTTTATAACTATCTTCAAACAAAAAAAAGTGTTAAAGATATTCCGACTTTAATTGCGGTTTATCGTAAAAATGTTAAAGATGATAATAATTATAATGGACACTATATTTATAGTAGTTATTGTAAAAATGGGAAAGTAGGTTCAATTAAATTATTAGATTATAATACGTATATTTTTACAAGTGATGAGGCTAATAAAGCAGATGAATCGCTATATTCTCAATTCTCTGTATTTAAAAACAATGTCAAAAATGCTTCAACAGAAGCAGTTGGGGTTGTTGGATATGGAAAATATAAAGATGGTTCGATTCAAACTATGAAAATTCAAATAAAAGTGAGTGTGAAAAGTTATACAGAACTTATTTACATGGTAGAAACAGTGGCTGATGAAATGGATAGTCATTTTAGTGGTGTGGATACATATGCCATTATCAATGATCAAGATGGTTTAAAAGCTGTTGTTATTAAAAATGCTGGAGAGGATGCACAAAGTACATTACTTTATTAAGGATATACATTTGCTATATTTTTTGATAAAATAAGGTATAAGAAGGTGAAATAATGGCAAGAGAAAGATTTTCATTTAATGATACTAAAGAATATAATAAAGATGACTTACAACCAAATAATGATTTACATGCAGGACAAACAGGTAAATTTACATTTGATGATGAGATAGAAGAAAAACCAAAGAAAGTAAAAAAGGTAAAGAAAGCAAAACAACCAAAAAGTGGCAAAAAATTAAAACTAAAAAAATGGCATGTTTTTATTACAGTGCTTGTTGTTTTAATTGTTGCTTTCCTACTTTATATTTCTGTTTTCTCTGGTAATAATAAAGGGCCTGTCTATGGACAAAGATGTGTGAAATTATTATCAGTAGATCAAAATATGGTGAGTCAAGTTGAAAGTCAAATTGAACAAGATGATCGTATTCAAGATTTAGCTGTAAAAGTTGATTGTCGTACAATTAAATTAACTTATCAACTTGTCGATAATGTTTCTGCAGATGATGCGAAGTCTTTAGTTGAAGATTCTGTTCATACATTTGATGATGCAATGGGTCAACAAAAGGATGATGGGGCTGCTTGGTCACAACTTTTAAATAAAGCTAATGGACGTCTTCAGTATGATTTAGAAATTATTGTTAAATCAAATGGGGATAGTGATTTCCCATTATTTGGTACTAAACATGCGGGTATTGATGATATTACCTATACAGGACAAAATGTTAAAGATCAAGATGCTGCAAATAAAGCAATTCAAAGACAGGCAGAAGTAGATGCTGCCAATGCTGCAAATCAATAAACGAGCCTAGCTCGTTTTTTTGGAGGAAAAAATGAAAAAAAATGATTATTTTATAGGAAAATGTGTCGATCAATCTCATGATGGAAAAGGGATTGTTAAATATGAAGGTTTTACTTATTTTGTAAATGGGATGATCACAGGAGAAGTAGGACAAATTAAGTGTATTAAAATGTTAAAGAATTATGGGGGTGGGCGCTTAATTGAATTACAAAAATCTTCACCTGAAAGAGTGAATCCTAAATGTCATATTTATCAAGGATGTGGTGGTTGTCATTTAATGCATTTATCTAGTCTAGGACAACAAGAATTTAAAACAAAAAGAGTAAAGGATTGTATGGAAAGAATTGGACATTTAGAAGTTGATGTTCAACCTTGTTTAATGCAAGAAGATCCTTGGTATTATCGTAATAAAGTTCAAATGCCTTTAGGTTATGATAAAAACGGTAAATTAGTGACAGGCTTTTATAAACAAAGAACCAATGATATTATTGCTTGTGATGAATGTCTTATTCAAAATGAAGAATCAAATGCAGTGATTCAAAGAGTGAAAGAACTCTTTGTAAAATATGATATTAAGCCTTATGATAAAACAACACATCAAGGAAATATTAAACATGTTCTTACTAAAAAAGGCTATCATAGTGAAGAATTTATGTTATGTTTTATTACTTATCAAAGAACAATTAAACATATTGATCAAATTGTTGAAACACTTGTTAAAGAATTTCCACATATTAAAACCATTATCCAAAATATCAATGAAAGACATGATAATGTTATTTTAGGTGATGAAGAAAAGATTCTTTATGGTCAAGGTTATATTTATGATACTTTACTTAAAAATCAATATAAGATATCTTTGAAATCATTTTATCAAATCAATCCAATTCAAGTAGAAGTTCTTTACCAAACAGCCATTGATTTAGCTCATTTAAATCAAGACTCTGTTGTTTTAGATGCTTATTGTGGAATTGGAACAATTACCCTTTCACTTGCAAAACATGTAAAGAAAGTTTATGGAGTCGAAGTTGTTTACCAAGCTATAGAGGATGCTAAAAATAATGCTTTACTTAATAAAATAGATAATGTAGATTTTGTCTGTGATGATGCTGGAAAATATATGGTCGAGCTTGTTAAGAAAAATACCCACTTAGATGTTGTTTTTGTTGATCCACCACGAAAAGGATGTTCAGAAGAATTCTTAGAACATTTATTACAGGCAAGTCCAAAAGAAATTATTTATATTTCATGTGATGTAGCCACTCAAGCAAGAGATGCTAAGTATTTAAATGAACATGGTTATACAATCACAAATTGTCAACCAGTAGATATGTTTCCACATACTTTCCACATAGAAAACATAGTTCGACTGTCATATCAAAAAAAACATTGATTAAATCAACATAATCTCAATTATCTTTAGTTAAAAAACAATGATTTAAAAATCACGATTTTACGACTGTCATTATAAAAATGGCAGTATTTTTTTATTGAGTTCGACTGTCATTGATATTTTTTCACTGAAAAGTGTGCGTAAAAATGATAAAATAGTCGGCTGTTTTATAGTGGCTTTGTGGAAACATATCTAAGAGTTGTCCAAGTATATATTCTCATATAGATATTTAGTTTTATGTTAAAAATATATGGCTTAAATATAAGTGTGTTATGACATGGTAAATGTGAAAAGAAGTTTTTAAAATTGGAGGACTAGATGAAGATTAATGAAATAAAAAACCGAGATTTTTATAAATTGTCTAAAACAAAAGATATGAAAAATAATCCTATTTTTAAAAATCATATAGATTATCATTATATAGAATATATGCCTGATAAACTTACTGTTGCAGAAGATGAAGAAATGGGACTTTATTTTACTTCAGGAAAAACATTACTTGGATTTATAGTATATGGAAATCAATTGACAATTATTAATTTTGATGAAAATAATGAAAATTATCAATTAATTATGAATAATGATTGTGAGTATCAAGGTACTAATCTTGATCAATATAAAACACAAGCGGTTATAACTAAACGTAACATTTCATTAGCCAATCCAGAATCTATAAAAATATTAATTAAGCTATCAGATAAATCAACACTTGATACATGTGTGGATTGTAAAGATGCAGAAAATAATATAGTGCCAGGAGTATCTGTTCATTTGAAAAGATTAGGATATTTGGAATCTTTACATTATTGGGAAGAATTTGTTATTGAATACGAAAAAGTTCACTATTCAATAGAAAATGTAAATTTTGATGAATTAGATAAAAAATGCCATTTTATTGATACATCTTATATAAAATAGATATTTAGCAAGATATAAATAATAATCCATTATGAAAAGAATAAAAATTATATTAACGTACAATTTTATAAATTACAAGTATAGACTTTATCATATTTATGTGCTGATAATGTATGTAGGAAAGGATGATGATTATGAAAAAAATACTACTTTTAGTATTAGCAATCCTCTTATTAACAGGATGCAGTGTGCAAAGGTCAAATAAAGAGACAGAAAAATCTTTAAATGATCAAGAAGAAAAGATTGAGTTAAATGACAAAAAAGATAAGAAGGAAAAAGAACAGGAAAATACTTCTAAGCCTTCAGAAAAAATTAATAATAAGAAAAATGAGGTAAAGAAAGAAAATAATAAAACTTCTAATAAAAAGAAAACTAAAAATAAAAAGACAACAAATACAACTCAAACAACAGAAAACAAAAAAACGGATAAATCTTCAAAACAGGATGACAATAAAAAGAATAAAAAAACACCTGTCGAGAATGAAAAAGTACCACAGAAAAATGACAAAAAAGAGGATAAAGTAAAAAAAGAGGAAAAACATAAACATATGTTTACTGTCAATGGTGGATGGTATAAAACTGAAAATCCCGTCTTTAGAAGTTATCACTATATTTTTTAGAACTACATTTAAATCATTTCTTTCAATATGTCGATTTTATCGGCTTTTTTTATACTTTTAATTTTTTTTTATTTTTTTTATGTTATAATTTATATAGTGATAGTAGTGATATATTATTGGAGGTGTTTCTATGGCTTTTTTCCTTAAAAAATCTACTCTTAAAGGTCGTACCTATCTTTCCATCGTTGAAAGTTATTACTCCCCTCAAAAGCATGGCGGTGCTCATCGTACCTATAAGTCACTTGCTTCTGTTGAAACTTGGAAGGAAAAGGGTATCGATGATCCTATAGCTTATTTTCAAAAAGAAGTGGATGAACTCAACAAAAATAATAAAAACAAGAATTCTCTTAAGATTTCCGATCATTCTCCTGAACTCTATCTTGGATATTTTCCATTCATATCCATGATGAATAAAATGGATATCAAAAAGTATGTCGACTATTTCAATCTTCATAATTCTTTTGAGTTTGACCTTTACGAACTTCTTTCATCTCTTATCTATGCTCGTCTTGTTAATCCATGCAGTAAGCATAGAACTTTTCATGAGGTCCTTCCTCAACTAAGAGACGGCGTTCACTTTTCTTATGATCAGCTTCTTGATGGTCTTGAATTCATCGGCAACGACTACGGCAAGTTTATCGAAATCTTTAATGAACAGACAAAGAAGTTCTATGATATCAATACTTCCAAGACCTACTTTGACTGCAGTAATTTTTATTTTGAAATAGACAGAGAAGATGACTTTAGAAGAAAAGGTCCTTCTAAAGAAAATAGAAAAGATCCCATTGTTGGCTTAGGACTGCTTCTTGATGCAAATCAAATTCCTATTGGCATGGAACTGTTTCCCGGTAACGAAAGTGAAAAGCCCATACTGAGAAATGTCATCAAAAAACTGAAAGATAAAAATCAAATCACAGGAAAACCCATCCATGTTGCAGATAAAGGATTGAACTGTGCACAGAATATTGCCTTTTCCAAAGAAAACGGAGATGGCTATCTCTTTTCAAAATCAGTAAAATCCCTGCCTGAAAAAGAAAAGACATGGGTACTGTTGGATAATGATGATTGGAAGGATGTAAGAAGCATTGATGGCACACTGTTATACAGATATAAATCGTGTGTCGAAAAATTTCCATACACTTTTGAAATAGATGGTGAAAAGAAAACCCTCTGCTTTACAGAAAAAAGACTTGTTACCTATAATCCAAAACTGGCCTCAAAGAAAAAATATGAAATAGCCAAACAGATTGAAAAAGCAAGAAACCTCTGTTACAGTCAGGCAAAACGATCAGAATATGGAGATTTAGGAAAGTATGTCAATTTCATTGATGAAGACGGAGAGAAAGCCAAGGCCTCAATAAATGAATCAATGATTGAAAAAGAGCTAAAGTTTGCAGGATACAATATGCTTGTTACTTCAGAAAAAGATATGGATGATATTGATATCTATAATACATATCACAATCTATGGAGGATAGAAGAATCCTTCAGAATAATGAAGTCTGATTTAGATGCACGACCTGTATTTCTTCAAAAAGAAAACAGCATAAAGGGACACTTCCTGATCTGTTATCTTGCCGTACTGTTAGAAAGAATACTTCAGTTTAAGGTATTGAATAATCAATACAGTACACATCAGATCATGAAATTCATTAGAAGTTTTAAGGTGGTCAAAGGTGAAAGTAAATATATCAATGTAACGGCATCAAGTGAATTTATAAAAGAATTCGAAAAGATTACAAATCTTCCACTTACAAATTACTATTTGACAGAACGACAAATCAGACAGATATTCAATTATAAGATTTAAACGAAAAAGCAATAGAGATCCTATCTTGAATTTCTACTGCTTTTTTACTATCACTATATTTTAATGCTGGATACCAAAGTCAGGTATTATACATAAAATCAAATAGAAAATCAATAAGAAAGGAAGGGGAGATATGCGAGATTCAAATATTGAGGTTATGGAAAAAATGCCTATACCAAGTGCTATTTTGCGACTTGCGATTCCTACTGTATTCAGTACAATTATTTCAATCATTTATAACCTTACGGATACGTATTTTATTGGTCTTTTGGACGATCCGATTCAATTAGGAGCTATTTCGTTAGCATTTCCAGTGTTTACATTTCTACAAGCTGTAGGAAATATGTTTGGACTTGGGGCACCATCCTACATTTCAAGATGTCTTGGAGCAAAAAAATATGATGAAGTTCGCAAAACAAGTGCTGTTTCCATATATGTTACTGTAATCATAACTTTTGTTCTTACATTATTAATTTTAATTTTTATGGAACCAATTTTAAGCCTGATTGGGACAAGTAGTGATACAGTAAGTCCTACAAAAAACTACTTACATATAATTGTCGGATTTGCTGTTATCTTGATTTTACAAATTATTCTTCCTGCTCTTTTGCGAGCTGAAGGAAAAGCAAAAGAAGCTATGATTGGTATGGTAATTGGGACAGTTGTAAATATTGTTCTTGATCCAGTTATGATTTTAGCTTTACATATGGGTGTTGCAGGAGCTGCATGGGCAACAGTTATTGGAAATTTCTGTGCCGTAGTTTTTTATGTTGTAGTGTATTTAAAGGGAAATACTTCATTATCTATTCAACCTAAAGATTTTAAACCAAGTCTACAAATTTTTAAAGAGGTTATAAAAATAGGACTGCCATCTACAATTGCACAAACACTGAGTAGCATTATGTTGATTCTCTTCAATAATCTAGCTGTTGGATATGGTGATCAAGTCATATCTGCTTATGGGGTTGCTGTAAAGATGATTACGATGGAGTTTATGATTATTTTTGGTTATGTTCAAGGATATGTACCATTAGCTGGTTATAATTTTGGTGCAGGAAATGTAAAAAGAATGATAAATGGATTGAAGTTTACTATAGTCACAGGAACAGGAATTTGCTTGCTTTTTTTGATTCCATTTACTGTTTTAGCTCCAACCTATATGGGAGCATTTACTACCAATAGAGAAATCATAGAAATAGGAACATTATTTCTTCATGCTCAGGCTTGGGCAGTTCCAATTATGGCTATACAAACATCATTAATGTCAACTTTTCAAGCAACTGGACAGGCAATGCGAGCATTAGTTATAAATTTAGGTAGACAATGTTTATTTTATCTTCCATTTTTATATTTGTTCAACCATCTATGGGGAATGAATGGACTTCTTCATGTACAAATGGCATCTGATTTGGCAACAACTATAGTTGCTGTTTTGATAGGCTATCCTTTTTTTAAAAAGTTGCTTCATCATAAAACAATATCAGAACAATAATTCTTAGTTAAGATGAAAGATTTAATTTGTATAACAAATTCTTCCAACTTTTTATATAAATTTATGGATTCTTTTTACACTCAAAAAGCATATATTTTATTACTATTATTGTAACATTGTTAATTAGTATTTCATTATAATATTGATGATTAATGTAAGAAATCAACTACATGATTATTTTATAAACAATGAGAAAAAAGAATTGCTAAAATGAAATTAAACACAGGAAATGTATATATATTTTAAATGGTTAGAAAAATTTTATAAATTTTAATTGAAAGCTAACTATATAAAATTCAAGTGATCTTATGAAAAAGTTTGAAAATATT
>OGZR01000436.1_pt1 | contig 19192 bp, 17 predicted proteins | sample 1576851 | NCBI WGS metagenome assembly OGZR01 (sample SAMEA3541492, study PRJEB24748) | human gut metagenome | biome: human gut; feature: human-associated habitat; material: faeces | place: China | collected 2012
AGCATCAGAGATTTGAACTCTGGCGGCGCTACAAACGCCCTATCGCATTTCGAGTTAATCTTTGAAAAGGCAATATGGTGATAACCAAAGCTGATACAGGCTGGTTTGTCCGCTAATTATGGGCGATGTGTGGAGAGAAGATGCGGCTAAACGAGCAAAAAACAATGTAGGTACGAAAAGAAGCGAAATCGCCCGTTTTGGGGCAAAAATGGCGGCTTTTTGGGAAAAATGCAAGATAAGATGCAAGATAAGCCCTGCCTCAAAAGCCGGATAATGGTGCAGGTTTGCGGACACGAATGAGAAAAAATGCAAGAAACAAAAAAATGAAGTAGTGATTTTTCGGGTTCCACTTTACAAACAAGGAGAACCCGAAATGAAGAAAAAACCTGTAAGCAAAGATCCACTGGCAGAAAAGATTGAAGAAATTCTAACGCCCTATCCGGACCCGATGAGCCGCAACGATTTCCGCATCGTTTGCCATATCGGAACACGAACCTCGCTTTATCTCCTGCAAAGCGGACTTGTTCCCTGCAAAAACAACGGAAAGAAAACACGCTGCTATAAAATCGCCAAGAAGGATGTTGCCGAGTATCTCTACCGCCGCGAGTCCGACCCGATGCGCTACACCCCGCCCAGTGGGTGGTATTACAACTACCCCAAGCACAAGAAACCTGCCGCATCGTTAGAGCGCAAATTGAACTACAAGGGCGAAGAACGGCTGCTGGCCAAGGAATGGTACGAGCAGCAACTGGCAAATTACCCGGATGTACTGACCGTTGCGCAAGTCTGCGAGGTGACAGGCTATCAACGCCACACCATTCTGAAATGGTGCAGCAAGGGCTTGCTGAAAACCATCTTACAGACACCCAGGTATATGATTCCCAAAGTATGGCTGCTGGAATTTGTGACATCCGATTTTTTCAACGAGATCAGCCGAAAATGTGGAAAACACTATGCCGCCATCAAGGAAATCGGTGGTTCACGCAAAGCCCGATAAGATGACTATTCAACCTCATGTGAACGCTAACACTTTAAGACTGCTTCCATCGGTCTGATATGGTTCCCATTTCAATTTTCCAGTCACTGACTGGAAAATTGGATATCTGAGATATGCAAGCCCCAAAATCTAGTTAGACAAATCTCCCAAGGCATATTCAGCTTTTACGCAGAACTCAATTTGCCAGACACTGTCTGGTAAATTAGCTAGCCAAATACAACAGGCTTATATTTTATAAATCAACATATTATGGTCAAAGCTGTCAAACAGGGGTATCCACATTCAAAAGAGAAAGGCCCAAAGTTGGACGCAAAGAATAAGGGACAGAAATAATTGAAATAGAATGTAATTCGTACAAGACTGATATTCTTGAAACTGTAAATATTTTAATTTGTTGACATTTTCTCAAACTACGATATAATAATAGTAGAGAACAACTTGGGAGAGATACTAATGCCGAGCGATTATCAACAGCAAATAAAAGAAATTTTTGGCACATCTGATTTGGATGAATTGCGAGAACTTGCAGAGATGCTGAAAATCAATCATCCAAATCCGCGCAATGCAGGCCGCAAGGCGCAGCTTACCCCCGACCAGATCGTAGAGGTTTTGGAACTGCATAGAAAAGGCATCGGCAACACCGAGATTGCAAAACAGTTCGGCGTGTCGCGCCAGACCATATACAAGTATATCTATAATGCCGAACATTTCAGCAAGGACCCGGATTTCACCATGCGGATGAACTTTATGAATGGTCAGCAGCTATGTACGGTCATTGACATCGATTTCAAGCACGAAGTTGTCCGCATGAAGAACTACACCGACCGAATCCCTTTGCGGGCGTTTGGCGTTGTAGAAAATCCGTCCTGGGCGGATTTCGAGGAGTTTCTGAAAGAAAGATGCCTGCCCGCCAGCCGAGCCGGTCTGAAAGGCATTCTCCGGGAGATGGATGTTCCTTTCTATGATCCGCTGCTGATTATTGAAAAGACCAATGGGCGTATGGCAGGAGACCACCAGTGGGTGCAGGTGATCCATAATACCGCTGTGTAGGGAGGAAACTATAGAAACAATTGATTTAAGCAAATTTGAGCCACAAGAAACGCTGAACCATACACCCAAGGGAAATCAGTTAAAATGAAAATGCGGTGGATATAATGTAGCTATCGAACGTCAAAATAGTAAATAACTGTCTTTCGAACTAGAAAATGCGTTTTTGTCGGACGGAATTCAAGAATGTTCTTAAACTGGAATGGGCGGAGGAAGTGGTGGTGAGGGGGATTGTGTATGCAGAATAAACTCTAATAATACTAGAACAGTATAAAAAGTTGATATTTTAAATTTTATTCTCGATTTTTGAAAAATATCTGCAAATATTGAAATTAAGATTTGACTTTCCGCCTAGAATAGAGTACACTGGATTCAGAAAATCATCTGGGAGGAATTGCGATGCTGCTTCAATTTTCAGTCACCAACCACCGTTCCATCAAGGATACAGCCATCATCAGCTTAAAAGCATCCACAGATAAAAGTCTGGTCGACTGCCTGATTTCACCGGACGAGAAGAAACAGCTTGTTCCAGTGCTGGCACTGTACGGCGCAAATGCAGCAGGAAAGAGCAATGTCCTCCATGCACTCCTGCTCATGCGGGAAATGGTCTGTGGCCGATATGCCAAGCTGCTGAAGGGCGAACTGCTTCCGCAGGAACCGTTTGCTTTCACAGACCAACCTACACAGCCGACCAGTTTTGAAGCTATCTATTTCTATGGCGGCATCAAGTATGCCTATGGGTTCTCGTTTGACAAGTCCAGAATCTTGACTGAATATCTCTATCACTGGCCTAATGGCCGGGAAGCACTGATTTTTTCCAGAGAAAACAATGACTATCAGTTCCGCGAGAACATTCAAGAGCAGTTCACGCTTGCTGGACGAACTGCCGAAAATCGTCTGTATCTGTCCAGCTCGAACGAGTGGAACTGTCCGCAAACCGAAAAAGCGTATCTGTGGTTCTTTGAAAAGCTGACAGGTTTCGTGGGAACAGAAATGCGGCTGGATGCCGCTCTGTCTGCCATCCGGCAGGGCGGCTCCGAAAAGAGCCGTATCCTGCATGAAATGCTGTATGCCGATCTAGGCATCAAAGACATCCGCATCACTGGTTCCAAGGAAGAACCTATCATTTCTGCACTGCACACTCTCGACACTGAAGATGGCACATCCAAGGGCTTCTGGCTTCCGTTGGGGCAGGAATCCGTTGGAACACAGCGATTTTTCTCTCGCATCGGTATGTGGCTCACTGCTCTGGAATCCGGGGCTGTTCTGGTGGTAGACGAGATTGAATCCAGTATGCACCCACTCCTGACCCGGCACTTGATCGAAATGATGCAGGATGCCGCCATCAATACGAACCATACACAACTCATCTTCACGACCCACGACACCGGGCTTCTCGACTTGACTTTGCTTCGGCGTGATCAGATCTGGTTTGCAGAGAAAGATGAAAAGACCATGCAGACCGATATTTACGCTCTGACTGAGTTTTCTCCCCGGAAAGGTGAGAACATCTCCAAAGGGTATCTGCAAGGCCGCTACGGCGCGATTCCGTTCATTGGAGGGAATGCAGCATGGGCAGAATAAAAGAGATCAGCCGCAAGTCTGCCCACACCAGAAAGCGCAATCCGGTGGTGTATCTCATCTGCGAGGGCAGTGAAACCGAGATTCGCTATTTCAAGCGTTTCCGCAGCCGAGGATGCAATATTGACATTATCCCGATTTCTTCGCAGTATAAGTCCGCTGACAGGCTTGTGCAGAAGGCCAAGGCAACGATGGGCAATAATCCGTATTACCCGGAAGATGGCGATTCAATCTGGTGCGTATTTGACCGTGACGATAATTCCAACGAGGTTCTTCTGCGCGCCAAACAGTCCGCTCAAAAGGAGGGCTATCATCTAGCCTACTCCAATCCATCCTTCGAACTATGGTTCTTGTTACACTTTGTAAATCAGCAGACAGAGGTCGAAGATTGTCAGGCATTGATTCGCTTGCTGAAACAGCCAAACAGAATCCCCGATTATGAGAAGAACAAGGATTGCTTTGACGTTTTGAAGCCTTTGCAGGCAACTGCAATTCAGAGAGCGAAAACTCGTGCCAAACAAATTCAGAACCAAGGCATCGAGCCGATTTCACGGCAGAGCAACCCGCTGACAACGGTTTGGAAACTTGTGGAATATTTGAACTCTAAAATTTAAGAGCAAAACAATAAAGCCCACAGGTTGGATTTTATATCCGGCCCGTGGGCTTTACTTATTTCCGGCTATCCGCTTGCAAACGAAGAAACGCCCATGACTTGAACTCCTATCAGGTTCTTTCTCTGGCAACAATCATTTTGAGGAATGCCTGTTCGGTTACGGTTGGTTTCTCCATTCTTAAAAAAATCACTTTTTCTTTTATTATTGCCTTATCCTGACTGGAAATGCCTCCAAATCATCGTTTATACTTATGCACATTTTCCGAATATCTGTAATTCCAGCTTCATGTGCAGCTATAATGATATTTTTGGTATCTTCATCAGACGTTCTTAAGCCGATTATTATGCTTTTGGGCTTTAGCTTTATAAATGGCCGATTAGAACAATTTGTTGGCAAAACCATTCGCCATTCATCATCATAATGGTGTATGTACTTTTTGTTAAGCGATATTTTTTCAATTTCCCAGAGTTTACTAGAGTATACCCTGTTTTGAATTTCTTCACTCATTGGAACATGATCATGCTTCATACTTTCCTCTAGTAAAAGTGACATAGCATAAAGAGTAGCATCATATCTATTATTCGTATAGTACACTGGATAAATTGCCGGGAAATTATTTTTTATCACACAATTTTCGCAAATATCGCTATAGCCACATAGATTGGTAGAGTTATCATAGAAGTCGTACACCAAAACAAATCCATGATGATTATCCGCATATTTGAGCCATAGGTTTTCATTGAACGAATCTTCACAAAAACAAATTGAATACAGACTTTTAAGTATTCGATCTCTTGATTCTTTCACTAATCCACGAAACGAATCTCCTCTTACTGGATGAGAAAACGTTTTTTCTATTGCGGCATCAATCTTTTCCTTTGGTATTCCAGATGCCATAAGGATGTTTTTTATATCTTTTTGATGTTCCGGGTTCGCAAGTATTGAATACAATACATCTGTGCTTTGCTGTAAAAGTCTATAATTCACATAAAAATATGTATCAAACGGATCATCATAGTAATCAGCAGTCGAAAAATACAACTTATTCTCTCGAAGTTGTGTCAAGCTACTTTCACTAACTGCACGAAATCGGCATAGCGTATGCGGGACAATAATTGTTTGCTGTAATTGCTGAATATGCGCTGGTGTCATATCATGCATAGTAGATAGCACATCCCAGAATTTTTTTCGTTCATCTTGATTCATAGCGGCCTCCTCTCATCCATGTAATCTATGTGAGATTGTTCTTATCAATTTTATCAATGATATCCATAATATCACGTATAATAAAAACCATCTCGAAAGGGGTGGTTTTTATTATTTCTCCTTCCTTAACAAGATTGTATCGCAGGAGTAGCTACCTGCGTTATAATCAGTACAAGCACTGTGGATTTGCATCTATACTATTACAGCTTGACTGGTTCGAGGTGACTCAAACCACAGTGACTTGTCTGAATTGGTAATCAGTTAGTTAACGCTTTGACGTTTCATTTGTGCGTGAATCCATGGACAAGTTTCCTGTGGCAAACAGCAGTGCTAAATTTCAAAAGGAGGAAACCAATGTACTTTATCGGAATCGACATTTCAAAATTCAAGCATGACTGCGCCATCATCGACGAAGCCGGTGACACGGTTACAGCTTCCTGGTCATTTGCCAACAACTGTGAAGGTTTTTCCTTACTCAAACAGCTGTTGGATGCCCTGGATGGACAAAAGAAAATAGGGTTTGAATCTACCGGTCACTATGGGCATAACTTAAAGCTGTTCCTTGAAACCAACAACTTTTCATTCATGGAGTTCAATCCGCTTCTGGTTTCTAAATTTGTTCGCAGCAAATCCCTCAGAAACACGAAGACTGACTCTCTGGATGCAGTTTCCATTGCCCAATATCTTATGACGGTAGAGTATAAACCCTATCCACCGTCATTCTATCACATGGATCAGCTTAAGTCACTAACAAGATTTCGGGATTCTCTTGTCCGTCAGCACTCCCGGCAGCTTGTTGAGCTCACAAATATCCTGGACAAGGTTTTCCCTGAGTTCAAGCCCTTCTTTGACGGAAGATTCTCTGCCACAGCTCTCTACATACTGACCCATTACCAAAGTCCTGAGAAGATTGCCAATATGAATGCCAAGTCCTATGAGGCTCTGCGCAAAAAGTCCCGTGGTAAATTCTCAATGGTGAAGTTCGCACAGTTGAAAACTCTGGCAAAAAACACTGTCGGCAGATCTGATGCCTTCCTTCTCAAGCAGATGGAAATTACCATAGATATTGAGAATCAGCTAGATGCAAAGATTGACGAGATTGAATCGCAAATTCTTGAGTGTATTCGCGCTCTGAATCCACCGATCCTTACCATTCCCGGCATTGGAGAATTAACTGCTGCGATTATTCTTTCTGAGTATGGTAACATTAACAAATTTGAAAACCCAGCTCAGCTGCTTTCTTTCGCTGGTTTGGAGCCCGGTTACTACCAATCTGGTCTGGCTGAACACCAGGGTCACATGGTAAAACACGGTTCTTCTCACCTTCGCTACGCCCTTATGAACGCCTGTCTGCCGCTTATTACTTACGAACCAGTATTTGCGGAGTACTATGCAAAAAAGCGGGCTGAGGGCAAGTCTCACCGTGTAGCTCTGACCCATGTCGCAAAGAAGCTGCTGCGCGTCATCTTCACCCTGCAAACGAAGAACATTTCTTACGATCCCACCTTGATCCGGTAACTACAGCGATTTCATTTTTCAGCACTCGAAAGAGGGCTTATCTTCGTGCGCCCATTTTTCCCCAGAATATTTTTCTGCTCTTAGGGCTTGACTTTTAATAGTTAGTCACCTCACAGAGATTGCATATGCCATAGCTACTATGCCTTGACACGCAATAGTAAAGGTTACTCCAACCGCAAAAATCACACTAGTTTTGTTTCCTTTATAGAGATATTTAACCAGCTCTGTTTCAGAATTTCACATACATGCTTACCGCCCAATACAATCCTGAAATGATATCACCCGTCATATCCTTATTTTAGCTATTATACTTAATTGAGCCCACTTGCTAAAAAAGTCTCTCTTCACATTATTGCAGTAAGAATCAAAGTAAGCTACATTCTTCGAGACGTATTTTTACAGATTGCTTGGATACATTGAAAAAGTCCGCCAAAGTAGCAATTGCGCTCCTGTTATCTTTTCCATACGCTATGCCAAGATGCTCCGCCGTTTCAACAAATGTGTTCTTTGGCATTAGTATTCTTGGTGCAATTCCGACGGCTTGCGATTCCATGATGTTCTCTTCACCAGTTGATTCAGGCAATTGATCCACACGACACCTGCAATATTTCGCATATCTCGGAAGAGAAAGCTTCTGCATTTTATAATAATAGCGATGCTTATACCAATGAACACACTCGTGGGCAATCGTGTTATTGCGACAACCGGTATTCGTCTTTTTTACCACTTCCGGATCAATCAGGACTGTTTTGGCTTTAAAAATCTTTGTGCTGTACAATCCCTCCTCGGGATCGTATATCTCTACGCCTCCGTCAGTAAAGATTGTCATCCCATAAATATCCATTTCTTCTGATAGACAGATATACTGAATGTTCAACCCAAGACTTGCTTGCGCAATTTCCTCAATCGGGACCGGCATAGGATCTTTCAACGCATCTGGATAGAACTGCTCTAAAAACTCACAAGCCACTTTGTCGTATTCAGACGGTGGAATATATGGTACAAGCTTACTGCCATTGTAATCCATTATTCACCGCCGTTTCTTTTGTCGATGATTTGATTAACTTCCTGCCAAAAGTCATCTCCAAGCCCTTGATTTTTTGCTCTTCGAAGTGCCACACGTGCATTGGGAAGTGCCGCATCCATGATATATTCAGGCAAATCAGGAGATACTTGGTTACGCTCACGCCCAGCAAGATCAAACATTTCTTCCCGCTCTCCTTCATTTAAATTTAATACCTTAGCCAATGCTTCCAGACCATCAATATCCGGCGGATTCCTCCGTCCTTTAATAATGTCAGAAAGATAAGTTACAGAAACACCTAACTTCTCGGCAATCGGTCTTAACTTGACATCCTTTTCAAGTCGCTTTTGTGCAATGAAAGCACCGAATTCACCTGCCATTGCATTTCCTCCTTTTCGCAAATACGCTTTGCAGCGCATTTGCATTGTAAGCGAATCCACGAGAAATGTCAATAGATCCGCAAATTTCGGTAACATCCTCGACTCACTTGATTTTACACATTCCTCTTGATTTTTAGCATTGCAAAATCAAGAGGAATGTGCTATAATATACCTGTCAGATTATAGGAAGGAGACTCAATCATGCCACAGCATGGAGGAAAAAGAGAAGGATCGGGTAGAACTCCGCTTCCCGAAGGCGAGAAGAAAGTTGCAAAAACAATATATATAACACCAACTTTGCAAAACGACATTGATCAGTGTGCAACTGGTAATAGCTTTTCTGAAAAATGCATCGATCTCATTAGTGCGCAAATTGCCCATAGAAAACGGACGCAGAATAAAACCGTCAAGTTTATCGATCTTTTTGCGGGTCTTGGAGGTATTCGGATCGGTTTCGAGAACGCTTTTAGAGAAAGAGGATTCAATCCTGTGTGCGTATTCAGTAGCGAGATTAAGGATTACGCCATTAAAGCATACAAAAACTACTTTAATGATGAAGAAATAGCCGGTGACATCACTCAAATATCAGCAACCGATATTGAAGATTTTGATTTCCTGCTTGGAGGATTTCCGTGCCAGCCTTTTTCTGCCGCTGGTTTAGGGCTTGGATTCGAAGACACACGTGGCACACTTTTTTTTGAAATCGAGCGTATACTAAAGGAAAAACAACCTTATGGCTTCCTTTTAGAAAATGTCGAAGGATTGATTAACCATGATGACGGTAGGACGCTATCTATCATCGTTGATCATTTAAAGAAACTAAATTATTATGTTTCCTATCGATTAATTGATAGTCAGTTTTTTGGGTTGGCGCAATCCCGTAAGAGGGTTTATATTGTTGGGACAAGGGATGCACACATATCTTTAGACAATTTTGAAGAACATACTGCGGTTTTGGGCGATATCCTGGAACACGGACTACCTACAGTAGATTCTGAATTCACGAAAAAGTTATTTGCTCATTTCACCCCAGAACAAGTTGTAGGCAAAGCAATCAAGGATAAACGAGGCGGCGCCGATAATATCCACAGTTGGGAAATTGGTCTGAAGGGTAATACAACAAAAGATCAGTCTGATTTTTTAAATCTCCTTTTGCTTGAAAGAAGAAAAAGAAAATGGGCAGCAGAAATCGGTATTGATTGGATGGATGGGATGCCTCTTACGGAAAAGCAAATTTCAACATTCTATCATCATGATAATCTTAGAGAATTCCTTGATGAGCTTGTTGGAATGGGATATTTGACGTTAGAATACCCTCGCAAGAAACAGAACGGTAGACGTGTGCCAGATGAAACAAAATCTAAAGGTTATAACATAGTTGCTGGTAAACTTTCGTTCGAATTCACTAAAATTCTTGACCCTTCCGATCTTGCGCCAACGCTGGTAGCTATGGATGTTTCCCATTTAGGTGTTGTCGACGGAGATGGTCTGCGCAGGCTTTCAATTAGAGAAGGACAACGTTTATGCGGCTTCCCAGAAGATTATGATCTTTCATTTTTAAAGGAAGGTGAAGCTTTTGATTTGCTTGGAAACACAGTGTGTATCCCTGTTATCAAAGCTATTTCCGAACGATTAGCAGATATGTATGCCAACTAAGCAAGACGTGCATAGAGGCGGACGCATCCAATGTGCCCGTCTCTATATTTTTTGTATCCTATACGAGGATGTATTTATAAGCCATTCATCACTGCCAAAAATGGTTTCATATGGATTCCTAATAAATTCAGGATAATATCCCGGTTCTCCCATTCTTAAATAATCGACAAGACATAGAATGTACTTGTCCGCTTTAATTCTGGCAACATCCGACTCGTTTTCCGACCAGAAAAAGTGCGGTGAACCCATGTAGCATTTCACTTCGATGAACCAATCGTAATGCTCAGATTCGTTATCCTTGTAGGAAACTATATCATAGCCTGCAGCAACATCAAAATCAGAAATTCTTTTTATCTTCTGCGCAAGTCCTGGAAGGCGTTTTTTCTCGAGTTCAAGTACAAATTCCTCTGCTTCAAGACCTCGTTTACCCTGATCTTCCTGTTGCTTTAATAATTGCTCCAGTGTGATTTTTTTCCTTCGGTTACATAATTGCTCAGTCCACTCGGATTCATAATTCCCTGCTATGCATATTTCTCCGTTTTCTTCTTTATCAAGTGCTCCGACCATAGTAAGAAAATTGCGAATCGCAGCATAGGCCAATGGAAAGGCCGAACGCTTAATTGTTATGTGTCCTTTTTCAGCATCAAATCCAATAGCGTCCTTATCGAAAATACCATCTTCAACAAGTCTATTTATACTTTTGGCAGCTAACTGCTCAATGACTTCACTGTCTCTTTTTGCCGCAAGTGCATCAAGTTCTGGCAAAGGCATAACGAAGCCTGGGGTTGTATCCACCAATCTCAGGTACTCGAAAAAAGCAACCGCACCGGGGCAATTTACAATAATGTTGTTTTCTAAGGCACACCTGTTCCAAATCTCGTCTCTACTGATTTTTGCTTTCCCGACCATAATCGAAACAAGAAACAAAACGCCATCAACATTACCGATGGAATTACATCTTTTTAGTTCTGTTAACATATTCTGCAATTAAAGCCTTGATATCATCGTCACCAGTTTCTAATCCTGCGTTCTCAAACAATGGAATCGGCATACTTTCAATGATGTCACGAAGCCTTGTCTCCTTTTCGATTAATCTATTGTGGATAACCTCATCGATAGAGTCTTCCGATAGCAGATAATAATAATTTGTTTCTGTTCCCGGCTTTAATCCATATCGGTGGATGCGATCCTTCGACTGTATAAAATGCGCTGCATTAAAACTTCTTTCCATGTAAATGGCATTATGACAAGCCTTATGCAAAGAAATTGATTCGGAAACAGCAAATGGGTTAGCGATAATCACCTGAAATGATGAATTTGGCTTGTGGAACTCAGCAATAATCTTCTCTCTGGTTTCCACCTCATCCTCGTTCTCGTCGCCTATTGCTACAGGAGTGGCTCCATATAGCGTCTTACATGGGATACCACATGAAAGAAGGTACTTTTCAAAATCGAGAATATTTTTGATGTAGATTGCCCAAACTATGACCTTCCCGCCAGAAGTAATAATCTCTTCAATAAGCTCACGTGCTTTTACAAATTTTGCTGGCGTCTCAATTTTTGCGTATTGTAGAACATCTGATATCAAAGAGGCGTCTTCTGCCACTGCATCTGAATCAAACCCCTCAAATGACGCAAAATTCTTAAGAGGTACACTAAGAAGATTAGGATTGGTAGCAGCCTGCATCATTCTCAATAGCCGCGCCTTTACCAGATCTTGTCTGAACCGATTGTCCTTGCTAGAAACAATATCACTCATATACTTTTTTTCTATAACATCATATATTCTGCGCTGCATTTTCCCCATAGGAACGATAATTGGATCATGCTCTGTTGCTTGCGGAATGCCAAGATCACTCTTTTTTACACGTATAAAGAAAGGCTCTATCGCCCGTAGTAATGTATCCACTCTAGGATCGTTTTCAACTTTGCTCATGTCCTTCAGCTGATAAACTTCAAATGGTATGATTTTCTTAGTAGGCCAAATGAACTTATAAAGATTAAACAGGTCTTCATATCCATTCGGTGCAGGTGTACCTGTAAGTACAACTCTTGACGAACAGTATGCTGCGATTTCTAATACCCCTGCCGCAGTTACCCCACCACTTGTATTTTTAATCTTGTGAGCCTCATCCAAGACAACCATTACTTTATTGTTCTTAAGAAAATATATTAGTTCCTCTTTAAGTGATGGTACAGAGGCATAAGAAAGCAAAGTGATCCTAGCGGGATTCAACGAATACAAATATTGTTTTTTCTCATCAATTGGGACTTTCCCATTCAACCTTTTTGTGGAGGGCTGTTCGCCGAAGCATTCCTCATACTCTAATTCCCATGGACCAAATGCGCTAAGCGGTGAAATGATAAGAAGTCGATCTACATACTTTTTGTCATCCTGTGACAAATTCGAAAGATACGCAAACGCTCCATAAACCACACTTGTCTTACCTGCTCCAGGTACGGAAAAGTTACACGCATTCTGTGAAAACGCGAGGTGGTATGCAGATAGCAACTGTAGTTCATATAGGCTTCTATTAGGTAAATTGACACTAACCGAATCAACAAATCGTTCGAAGTCCTCTTTTTTGCATTGATTGTCTCTAATCAGACGTGCTTTTTCCGCAAACTCGCCAAATTTTTCTTCTTCAAGAGCGTAATTCGTTACAGCTTCGGAAATCCTTCCGGAGAAGGCAAGGTCGGCTCCAATATACTCACAGAGTTTCTTGATTCGGTCGATACTTTTATTGATGTCATCATCAGCCTCAACAACAACAGTATCGGCCGTTTTGGAAAATTTTACTGTATCTTTCAAATATCGTACTGCACGTCTATTGCTAAAAATGGAATCAATGTCCCCGGTGATAATCAGAGAACTGCCGTTTTCACTTGATTCAAGACACAGCTTCTTCATTCACTCTACTTCCTTTATAAACCGAGTATTTTCTTGAACTTTGATACAAACTCATCCAAGGATGTGACGCAGCCACGCACATTGCTATCACTCAAAAAGCTTGGTTGGCTTACATCTACAACCTCAAGTGCCTGGCAAGCCTTCATGAGCTGCTGTAACGGCTTCGCTGCGTTAGCATGGTTATTCAAGATATCCATACTCTGAATGTAGTTATCGTCAAATGGCTTTTCAACCTTCTGCTTCCACTGCTGATCCCTTGCCTTCAAAGCGCGCCCAAGATCCGGGGGATTCTTGGCCATAATTTCCTCTACAGATTCTTCTTGAACAGCATCAGTAGTGGCAAAATGCTGATCACGGAACTGCTCCCATACCTCTTGCTTTGCAAAGAAACTGGATGCAGGTTTTTTCGTCGAAGGCACCGAAATAATATCGCGGAAGAGGGTCTGTTCAAAATTCGCTCTGATATAATCAAATGCAATCAGCTTTAAGTCGGCAACATCAGCTTCAGGATCATACGCCCACATTGAAGCTACACCAGCTTTATATTTCTTAAGGGCGGAATCCAACTTGAGGAAGGAGTCCTCGCTCTTATCTAATTGGGTATACATACCCGAATAGCCATACTCATCCAGATACTCATCCATCAAGCGCAAAGCAGAAAGCATAGTGCGTACTTCTCCGGCTTTACAATCCATCATTCCAGCAATATCGTCATCGGTAAATCCGGCATCCTTTAAATCCTTGCACTTCAGATATTTTTCGATGGGATTATAATCGACTTTAGCATCCTCACCCATCTGGTAGGTGGTCTCCAGTGCAAGAATCTCTTTTTTATCAGCACCTTCAGGGAGAATAATAGCGATGAAATACTGGCAATGTCCCTTTTCATTGAACGGGATATTTTCATCCGCCATTATATTGTTCAGTAGACTTGCGCGGCGGTTACCGTCAATTATCATACCGTCCGCAGTCACAATACCATGCCTCTGCTGATGCTCTTTTAGAAGACGCTCTTTGGTCTTCTTATTAGCTTCCGGTTTGGAGTCCCACAGGAACTTTTCAATAATCCTTTTGTCATCGGGATCTTCCGGATTCAGCTGATGATTTTGCCTCTCGTAAGACTTAACAATGCTTCCTATTCTGCCGTTGTACGGGTTATACACAAGATACTCAAGTGGAATCTCATAAGCATCAAGGGTAATGATATTACCATGATATACGATAGGAATGCCAGTCCGGCACGCCTTTTCAGGATGATCGGTGAACTCCTTCAGCTTTGCTTTTCTTTCGGTAGCGTTCATGTTTCAAACCCTCCACAATTATAATTCGTCAATATGTGCATCAATGATGTCCTCCAATAGTCCTATGTTCTGAAAATTCAAAACATAATCAGAGCATCTATGGATTTCCCTTAGGTCGGCCTGTCTACCGATCCAACCGGCACCGTCCAGAAAATTGACGAAGATGATATTATTTCCGGCATTCCGTTCTGCTTTAATAACAGCTTCTGTTTTCCTCGCAGCCTCCTTTTTGCTTCCTTGGCTACTTGAAGTAGTAACGCTATATGAAACATCGAGGACGAGCTTCGGTTTTGCAGGAGATTCCAGAACAAAACTAACCGCTCGATCAAGTTTTGGAATCCGAACATTCTTCTGATATTCAAGCCCGTGCTTTGCACAGACTCTTTTCAATTCTTTTTCTATGTCTGCCAGTATTGCATCCCCAATCATATTGCTATAGGTTCCTTCTAACCCCCGCTTAACCAACTGGCGGACGCTACCCTCATCTTGGATTTTCGCAAGAGTACTATCATCCATAACCATATTTTCCAAATAGAACGGAGGGATACAGGCTTGCATTTTGGGATCGTGTTTCCCGTCCCAAATGAGATTCAGGATGCTTTCCATCATTGCGGGGCTTTCCATCATCGCAGAACGAATTTTACTGAGTCCCCATTCTGTTGCGAAAACAAAACCTCGGTCTTTTCTTATCATCGAAACCATCCGCTTGAATCTTTCTTCAGATATTTCTGCAACAGAAGTGAGCCTGTCCAAAGAATCTTTGTGATCGATAATGTATTGCTTCAGCGTTTCCTTGCTGGTTATGGTCTTGAGCCCCACAAGAATATCCGCAGTCTGGGCATCGATTATTTTTCTAATAGATTCTTCGCAGCTGTCATTGATGTAAAACATCGTGGTTGAGTTAAACAGCTCATCATATGACAGCTTCTTCGCCTTGGTTTCCGCCATGTATGAACCTCCAATCGTTATGATGTATATATCATATCACACCTAGAAGTAAAAGGCAATATAGAAATTACACTTTTTTGCGGATTTTTTTGAGAGCCGTATTTTTGCTTTCCGATATGCGCAGTCTCTCAAATGATTCGCATTTACGCTTTGCTGCGAATTACGAGGCGTGATTTAATCCCCAACAGATAAGACACTCATTGTCGGGGATCAGAAATCATCACAAACTTCTTCTGTAACGCAGCTGTTTATCATTTTGTCAAAGGAAACCTCTTCTATTGCACACAAACACCCTTCCAGATCCTTTTTTATATCATTACCCCAAAACCTAATAACTGTCCAATCAAGAGCCTCTAATTCTTTATCAACTCTTTGGTCGCGTTCCATGTTCTCCTCAATTTTCCTTATCCAATACTGCGAATTTTTACCTCGTTCTAATCGCGCTTTCAGTAAAGCCCACTCTTTCCCGTGGAAGAATTCGCTATCACAGAAGACAGCTATTTTATATTTTGTAATCGCAATATCTGGAGAGCCAGGTAATTTCTTGTAGTTCTTTCTATATCGGTATCCATCATGCCATAAACGGTTTCGCAGCATCACTTCAATGCTTGTGTCTTTGCTACGGATTTTCTGCATATTCTTTCTTGTCTTCTCTGACACTTCACCAAATTGGCGATCCTTTCTCCTCATAGATACTATTCCTCCGGTGCGATACTCCTGACATGCTCATACACATAACGATTCGGCGCTCACTTCCTTAAGAGACTACCTTTTGCGATGATGTACAAATCTGATTCTGCTGATTTGTTACGGAACGAACCAAAAAGCAAAGCGTTATTATGGCCACATAATCTTCCACTCAAAATACTCTGCCTGCGTAATCTCTTCCGCATACAACTTTTTCTGAACCGCAGCCCAATCCTTCAGAAAATCATCCAGAATCGTATCATCAAACCACATCGCCACGGGGGAGCGCGGCGGCCAGTTATCGTTATCATCATAGTGCAGCGCAAGGTCTGGGTTGGCATTATACCGTGCTGTGCCGCGCTCGGTGGGCACCAGCTTGATAATGCCAGGCTGCTCCTCGTCCAGCCAGAAAAGCTGCTCCAGAATATCATTCGCCGGGCCGTTCCCGCCATCGGAAAGTGCCAACGGGGAAACACGCAAAGCCTCTGCTATTTGATTTAGCAGGGACTTTTTTGGTACGCGGTAACCCATTTCGTATTGCGCAATGCGGTTTGCGCTGAGGTCGACCAACTCGCCCAACTCTTTCTGAGTCATGCGGCGGTGCTGGCGGATGCGCTTGATTTTCTCTCCGATGTTCATTTCGTTCACTCACTTTGAAGGATTTTCCTTATTGTACCACACCATAACATAAAAGCGCAAGAAAAAAGTAACAATTTTGCGAAAACTATTGACATTCGCATAAAAGCGCAGTATTCTATATTTACATCGCAAATATGCGAAAGCTAACTATAAGGATGGTGATCGAATGGATTGTAAAGAAATCAGAGAAATGTACAAGCTCATGTTTGCAGAATACCCAGACATTGTAACGGTTAAGGATCTGCAAACCATGCTGGGCATCAGCCGCCACGCGGCGTATGACCTGCTGGGGGAGGGTGAAATCAGCTGCATCCGGCTGGCAAACGCTTACAAAATCCCCAAAATCAATGTGATCAATTATGTTCTGAAAAGTCCGTGTGGTCAGACCCGCGTGAGCGCGTAGGAGAAAATCTTGCTTTTGGCAAGAGCACCTCCCCGTCTCAAATAGATTCGGTACCTTGAAAACTGCATATCCGACAAGCAAGGTACATTCACCGCATTGCCGTCAACTTACGAGTACGGCAGCGCAGACAGAGTACGCGCCATGACTGCCACCGGGCACGAGCGATTCAGTCTCTGGTAAACACCCCGTGGCGGAGTGGAGCGCAATGACAGATGTGGTCGTAAAGATACTTCCGTCCAGTCACAGTTCACACAATGAGGGCGGCAGGCAGAGAACCTGGCTGGGGTAAAAATACCCATGATGCCGTTGCAGCCGAACGGTAGCCTTGCGAATCGTCCCCACAGCTGGGGCAAGGTGGACAAATGCAGCTGCAAATCGAAAAGTTATCCCGAAAGTATGCGAAACCGATTCACGTTTTCCAGTCTAATAAAAGTAGGGAATCAGAACCGTATACTTTCGGGGAATTTATTGGGAGTGAATCAGATTTGATTCACTTTCCAGAGCGTAAGGCATAAAAGTGAATCAGTTCTGATTCACTCGCAGTAACCGCCTAAATCCGCCCTGTGTGGGGCAGATGCCACACGCAGCACACGGATACGAAGCAGCCAGAACGCCCGCCGTTTGGCGCACTTGTGGGGGTGTGGGGCAGCGTGAACCGTACAACTTAACACTGGAGAATAAAACTTACTACACACAAAAAGACGATAGTATGAGATAATAGATATATACCAAAACAGAAAGGACGATGCGAATGAATTATGAAAAACTTCCAAAAACGATCTCCGCCGAAGAACTCCTCTCCACGCCGCTGCCGCCGGTCAAGTGGATCATCCCTGATTTGCTCCCGGCAGGGCTGGCGCTGTTTGCCGGCCCCAGCAAAGCGGGCAAAAGCTGGCTGACCTTGTGGCTGTGCTTGCAGGTGGCGCAGGGAAAGCCTATGTGGGGACGCGAAATAGAGCCGCACACCGTGCTTTATCTCTCGCTGGAGGACACCTTCAACCGCCTGCAAAAGCGCCTTCTCCAGCTTGTGGGCAGCGAAGAAGCGCCCGAACGGCTGGTCATGCAGACGGAATGCTGCAGCATCGGGCAGGGGCTGGAGGAACAGCTTGTCAGCTTTATCTATCAGCACCCGGACACCGGGCTGATTGTCATCGACACCTTGCAAAAGGTTCGTTCCAACGACCAGAACAACAGTATGTATGCCAATGATTACAAGGAAATCAGCGCACTAAAAGCACTGGCGGACAAATACAATGTCTGCATTTTGCTGATCCACCATCTGCGCAAACAGGCCGCCGACGACCCGTTCCAGCAGATTGCAGGCTCCAACGGTCTGATGGGTGCGTCCGATACCAGCTGGGTCATGCAGCGCAAGCGTATGAGTCAGACCGCCAGCATTTTGGTGACCGGGCGCGATATGGACAACAAAACACTGCGTCTGCACGAAGAAAACTGCGCTTGGATGCTGGACGAGGAAGAAAGTACCGAACAGATTGTCGCTAAGGCTGTGCCGAGTTACCTTTGGAAAGTGACAGATTACATTGACCGTGTTGGCATTTGGCAGGGTACGGCTACCGAATTGCTCTCCGCAGCCGATATTGAGGGCGTTTTGCCCCACCAGCTGACCCGGAAAATCGTGGAACATTACGATACCGTATTCACGCCAAGAGGTATCCGCTATGAAACCCACCGCACCTCGCAGGCGCGGCAGATGAAGTTCTCCCATGACGGAAATGACGCAGATGACGCTAATGACGCTGAAATTGACATAACCCAGCTTTTCAAATGGGATATCTCACAAACAGCGTCATCAGCGTCATTAGCGTCACAAAGGTCGCGTAAGGAGAGCAAGCATAGCGTTTGGATATCCACAACGCATTTTTGGGGTGAACCCCACCCCCCCGAGGCTACGCAAATGTTACGATTTTCTCAACTTTGGGCATTTTGCATTGACAGGCTGGGAAGCTGTATGGTATCCTGAGTCTGCAGAGATTCTCTGCGCAGCACCTTTACAACTGAATACACAGCATAACAGGTACTTTCCTCTCCCGGTGGGGCGCACAGTACGGTCACGGCAGACCATAACCCACGACTGGGGAGAGGACATAATGATACTCCTGCTGCCCCACGCGTCAGATGGGGTGACGGCGTTTGGATTGTAAGCATTAAGATCCTTACAAGGTCAGTGAACGGCTGCCTGCCAGCAGCCTGCCTGTTATGTTCCCACTGTCTGGGGGCAAGCGGCAAATAAGACATTTTCCCAAGCACTTATTTTGATGC
>OGZR01000437.1_pt1 | contig 19172 bp, 14 predicted proteins | sample 1576851 | NCBI WGS metagenome assembly OGZR01 (sample SAMEA3541492, study PRJEB24748) | human gut metagenome | biome: human gut; feature: human-associated habitat; material: faeces | place: China | collected 2012
TTTGTGGAAAAAGAAGAAGAAAAATAAAACATCATCTTTGTCAATCGCAATTATAGGGAAATAAAATCATATATCCAAATATTTCTCCGATTTTTTAGAAAAAGTTTTTTTTGTAATCTTATATTATATGGATTTATCTTGTTGTAGTATTATGTTTTGTTCTTTTTCTTTGAACATTATTGTTTCTTTGGCAAAACTATAACGGATAATTTGTAGTTCTGATAAAAAACAATAGATTTGCAAATGTCACAATCTGAAATTTTGGAAATATATGAAAGAGAACAATACATTCGTGGCTCTATGTACAGAGTCTTTTACTTTCAATCATGCCGCAATATGTTCTGTTGCTATGGTGAAGGTGATTAATTCTGTAATAGTGCAGGAGCTCAATTCGCTTATCAGACCAGTTGCCGGTAAAGGAAACATGCTGGACACGTTTCTCTCCGTATTTGGTGGTAGTAAGTATGCCAATGCACCGGAGTTCCCGGAAGTGTTACGTTTGATGGAAATATTTACAGGTAATTGTAAGGTTGTGGTTTACGATGAGAAAGTAATTGTACGGTTGCGTAAAAACTGTAGATTCTTTGGCGCTGAGAGCACCTCTTTTTTTACTAATGAGTTTTTTTGTATTTCCCGTATGCCGGGAGAGGAGTTGGAGGAATCATGTGAGTGCTACAAGATTAAGCTGAAAGCTGATTGTTCTTTGCTTGATAAGGCACGTGCCTGTGCCGGATTGTATATGAAAGTCGGGCAGGCTCATAGGCTGTCTTCAAATGAATTGTGCGATGCTTGGGAACTTTTTTCAATGGGTAAGGAGGATTTGTATAATTTGCTTCCGGATCATGAGATTACAAACAGGAATACAATATTTTATCATAAGCATATTTTTATCTCCGGTATTTTTTCCCGATATCCGGATATCAATGTCTTGCTTTCCAAACTGCATAAGTTCGGAGCCATTAACTTGTTTTCATTTTCTTATACAGCCGATATGGTTGTTCTCGGAAAAGGGGCTGACCGCTCGGTTTGGGAAAAATTAAGACAAGATAATAATATTCAAATACTTACGGAAATTGCATTATATGATATTCTGGATGATATTGAAGGACGATAGAATTATGCTTTCGGTAGTTGGTATTCCCGTTCTATTTTAGCAGACAGTTCTTTTGAGTCTGCCTGCCAGTCTTCGCCATAAAGGTTTTCCATCCGTCTTGCTATTTCTTCACGTTCTTTTCCATCCAGAGAATATATTTTATCAATGTAGGTGCTTGCAATGAAAGAAAGGTTTACGGTTTTCAGTTCATTGTCATCAAGTGCATATCCGTATTCAAAGGCTTCTGTAAGGATTGGTTCATAAAAAAGCCTGTCTTTTTTAAGTGCGGCAAGCAGTGCATAGCCATATTGGTTGACTGCTATGGATTTCAATTCCTCTTTCTTGGCAATTTCAGCTCCTTTAAGGAAGCATTTTACAGCTTGTTTGGTATCTCTTGAAAGATTGAATGCGATACCCTTATAGTCATATAGCTGTATCAGAATCTGGTTGCATTCCTTGGTTTCTTCTTTAGCCGTTTGTACAATGCTGATTCCTCTATCTAGTATTTTATGAGTGAAGGCAGATTCGTTTTTGAAACTCAGCATGAATCCTCCATAAATCAGATAGGCTGAAGCCCACATTACCGTTCCTCCAATTTCACGGCATATATCCACAAGCTCTTCTCCCAAATTTTTCACTTCCTGCTTTTTGCCTGCATTTGCAGCTTCTCCCAGTTCAAATAGGCATTTTCTATATCTCACTTGTGGATCATGAGGGTCTCCTTGTGTGGCTATTTCCTTGTAGGCTCCTGACATATTCTGGTTAGGTATTTTAATCAGGCACGCCTTTTCCTTAAGCTTCTCTAGCAGTGGTTTGTATATTTCTCGGCCGTTATAGTCTGTTAATATCAGACTGGACTGGGTTGGAAGAATCTCCGCCAGTTCCTTTATGCACTTGTTTAGTGATTCCACATCTGCTATTTTGTAAACAACGACTGTTATACCCAGTATATTATCCGTGATCCCGGCAAAGGTTTTGAAACTGGTTACCAGACGGACATAAAATGATTTCATTTCGTCAATATCGTCATAGTTCAGTTCTTTTGCTTCCTGTTTCAGTTGTTCGAAGTCCGTCCATTTCCATTCCGGGTATTTTTTCATATCAGTCTCAAAGGACGTAATCCATTCAGTTATCAGAAAAGCATATAATGCCTTTGGCGATTCATAATCCGTCATGAATGCAAGAATAATGTCACTGCTTTTTCCGTAAGCAGATCCTTCCAGACGGATAAATCCTTCCACTAGTGGGTAGTCTTCCTGATTACAAGTTAGGCAATATACCTTTGCATCTGGACATTCTTGCCTTTTCTCCATCCAAAGATTCTGTATATAGCCTACTCTGATAGCTATCGGATTATGTTCGTTATTTATCATATCGGATTATATTTCTATTGTTTTAGCAAACTTTGTACTCGTTATTGTATATTCTTTGTTCAAAGACAAAGTCATGTCAGTAAATCATGAGCCCGGATATTGGCGAATATTTTCTGTGGTTTCCGGAAAGCCTGTAATGATTTCGTGTAGTGTTCTTGATACATACGATTCCTTGAAGAATACCAGATCGTTGTTGGGCTTGTTGATGTCTGACTGCAAAGTTTTGTTGGCATAGGACAGGATATCTCGGTCTCTGCTGTTATCATGCTTTCCAATCCGTCCTGAAGCAGCGAGTTGAAACGCAGTTTGAATGGTGGACGGGTAATCTTCGCATTCTTCAGATAGAATCGGATATTCACCATTTTGTAGATGTATCTCATGAGTACAATAATCTTCATGATTGTACTCTTACAGCTGACAGACTTGTCGATAAATACGGTCAGTGGCTTGATATATCTTATTTCCACTTCTTTAAGTGGGCCTAAGTTTTTGATGATTATGGATTCTTTCATTATTTGAAGTCGTTTTCTTATAGACAAAGATACGGATAATTAATGGATTACGGGCGTGTGGGGACTGATTTTTCAATATTTAATTTGTTTGCCTCTGTCTCAAACGGTTTTAGTGTTTGTTTGACTACATGTGCCAACGTACATTAGAACAGTTAATAGCCTGTTTTCTTGGTTGTTTTCAGGTAAAAGGCTATCTTTGTAACCAAAATACATTGATTATGTGCAAATTCTCTGAATCTACTAAACAGAAACTTGGTAATGCGATTATATATATTGCGCGTCATACATCCAGTCTCAGCAAGACAAAGCTGCTGAAACTTTTGTATCTGATGGAGGAACGTATGGCATTGAAATATCATGTCCCTTTCATTGGTATTCCGTTTGAGGTATGGCAGGCAGGCCCTGTAGCGAAGGATGTCTTTGTTGACCTTTCGGACGGCCCGTATCTTCTGAAGTCTTTTGTAAAGACAGATTTCAAGGATGGCGGTACCTTCATTGAGGCGGTAGCAGATTTTGATGACAGCGAATTCTCAGAATGTGAGATAGAGATGATGGACGAGATACTGGCAAAATATGGCAATATGACTGCATCCGACTTGGTTGCAGAGACACACAAGGAGGGTACTCTTTGGTATCGGGTGGCTGCTCGCACGGGATTGCTGGAAGCATTCAATAAGCATGAATGCAACAACTCCGACCGGCAGATCGATTTTGCTGAAGCAATGACTGATTGTGCGGCAGAGGATTATCGCGAGAGTTTGAATATACGGCAGACGGCTAACCTCTTAAATGCGGAATCCCATGTTTGAAGAAGGTAATTTGTTGTTTTTCCGTCCTTTTTTGTTCAAGAACGGAGCTGAGCCGCAGAACAAGTTTTTCCTTGTGCTTAAAAAAATGGAAAGTGATATTTTGCTTGCCAGTTTGCCTACATCTAAAGACCATGTACCATCAGATTTGGAGGTTAAGTATGGATGCTTGAACATTCCGGAGAGGATGCTGAATATTTTTGTGTTTATGGCTGGTGAAAATGTGGCTGTTAAGGATGACGGTACACCTTTTGCGTTTGATGAGAATACTTTTATTTATGGCTCCGATCTTGATACCTATCCGGCTGGACAGCTGGATTTACAGGAGCGTATGGCGCAGACCTCTATTGAAAAAATAGGTACATTGGATGAAGATATTTTCAATAATCTTATTGCTTGTCTGTCAGAAAGCAAAATGGTGAAGAATAAATTCAGAAGAATACTGCAAGGTTAGACGTATAGTTTATGTAAACTCTCTATGATTGATTTAAATAATATTGTGGCCAAAGAGGGCATTGGTGAGGGAGGCAATTGGAAAGTATATAGATGCCTGTTGCAGGACTGTTCATCTGTGATTGTCAAGGAGTCTAAAGGTTTTGTTGATATGGCCATAAAAGGCAGTATAAAGAAATATCAGCTTGTCAAAGCTTTAGATATTCCTACCACATCGTTTCTGGAAGTATCTTCTCTGGATGGCAAGTCTGTATTGGTTACTGAGGATTTGAATAGTGATAACCTATGTTTCGTATCTCCTAATAGTGTTAAGACTGAAAAAGACGAACTCCTGGCTTGCTTGAGGGATAATTTAACTCCTTGTTTATCTTTAGAACGGATAGATTCTAAGTCTGAGCAGTATTTTTATAAGAACAAAATAAAGGAAATTTCAAACTTTCCGTCTTTTTTACAACGTGTTAAAGAAGACATTAACAAGGCTGCATGTCATAATATATCTATTGCCTTCGATTCTTATTTCTTCTCTATCGAGAAAGGTAAATCCTGTTCCGTTATTGATTATAAGATTGCAGATTGGGATAATATAGAGGAATGTGAAGATATAGATTTCAAGGAATTATTGAATGTTAATATTGTGGAGTTTCAGGAGGCTATGTTTCGGTTCCTTGAATTATTTGTTCAGGAAGGAGAAAAAAGGGAACTTTATCAATCATTGATTTCATGTCTGACTCCGTAATATTGTAATAAACTTACTGATATATTATCCAATACAATAAATTCAATCCGTCTTCCTGATTCTTTCCCAGACTTACCAGCTGTTTCTTTAATTCCCTTCTTATTATATAACATTCTTTCACTTAAAACATGACCTTTCCCATAAGTTTCTTCTAAAATTCTTCTCATTGTATCTTCTCGTCGTAATCCCTCTGTTTTATTTGTCTTCTTTTAGGAATCATTATGAATCCGTCATTCTTTTGAGTACAATTTAACCCAAAGAAGTCTAACCAACTATTAGTGTCAGGCGCATAACCATATAAAGTAGGATTATTTCTTGCCAAACCTATGGGGTCTTGTGAGATATAATTCCCTGTATTAGTGTCATAGTACCTGAATTGTTAAGAAGACAAAGTGTAACGTGTCCCAACAATGGATTAACGGATAAAAGACGATGCTAAGGAAGTGGTTTAAGCATAATCCTTTTTTGAAAAAACTGACTATAGAACCTATTAATTATAAGGGTGTCCTTAACAACGCCTCTCGTAATCTGTTAATCAATTCTTTAGAGCAGAGACATTCCATTGGACTTATATTATCTAGGATGGGAATTGCCCTTTGGATCCATTTGACGCTATCATTATAAAAAAAATAATATACTACGTAAGCTATATCCTCATGAGGATTTAGATACTCCTTCAGCTTGTTTAATATATCATAGTCTGTATTAAAATCAGGAGAATCGACTTCTTTTTTTGCAGTTTCCGCAAAATGAGACCAAACTTCATCTCCAGAGTATTCGTTTTCTAATTTTGCATTCATTTTCATACAATCATAATCCATTAAATCCTATTAAATTTGTTCCTGTTGCGTTTCTGGCAGAGGGAGCTAAGATACCATCATAACCATTTTCAATAGCCCAATCACCTAATTTATGAGTAACATCATAGCTGTCTCCTGTTATATCAGCCAAGTCAATTCCCATTTGACTCCTTACTTTAGGATCAGTTAAGTCAAGAACATTTTTTAGAGATACCTTTTTGCTTACTAAAACAACGCTATCAGGATCTACATTCCAATGTGATATTTCAGCCATTGCTGTTTTAGCAGAATTTGCACCATAAACACCTCCTACACCACTTTTCGTATATCTATGCGTTGCCCTGATGTTCCCTATGTGCGTATCCCAAGTTGTTGCGATACGATTAGGTGGAGAATATCTGTATACTGTCCGATTAATTTTCTTTCCCTTAGGCTTACAATTCAATCCCAACGGGTCAATCTGTGTATTGGGGTCGAAAATATATCCATATAGCGTAGGATTACCACCCGCCAAACCTATGGGATCTTGGCTGATGTAGTTTCCAGTCTTTGGATCATAGTATCTGAACCTATTATAATATAGACAAGTTTCGTTATCCTCATACTGTCCCTGATAGCGGAACGGAATAAAACATTTTTCTCCGGCATATTCCTTCGCATTCCCATACACATCCAGCAGCATCTCCCAAACAAGTTTTCCCTTGCTGTCGTATGCCTGCGTAGGAGTTCCCAGATAGTCATGCACAATCGTGTAGCGTTCCTGTTCTGTCACCTTGGCCACGGGGGTGAAGCTCTGTCCGTCATATACCCATGTGATGACATTTTCAAATATCACCTCACGGTCATAGCTCTCCCTTCCCATGTCGTCCGTCACAAGCCGTGGCCGTTCGTTCTCCCTGCAGTCCCACTCATGCAGCAACACGTTGCTGTCCCAGCAGAACATCCTTGCCGTTCCGTCGGATGTCTTTGCCGTACGTCTGCCCAATGCGTCATACTCAAAGGTTACGGTCTTTCCTTCCGGTGTGATGACGCTTTCCAGCATACCGTTGGCCAGCCACGTGTAGCAAGTGTCTCCCGGCTGCCATACCTGTGCATCGTCTGCTTCGGTTTTCTCACTACCCGTGAAAATGCTCAGAAAGCCATGCCTTGCCTGTGCCTTAGGTGTTTCAGTCAGATTTCTCCGGCTCTTGTGTACGAGGTTTCCCTCACAGTCATAGCTGTAATGGAACTCGCCGTCGCTTAGCAGCCGTCCGCCCCTGTCGTAGGTGCGGTCCCTGCGGTTCTCATCCCGATAGATGTTTCCCACCAGGTCGGGTGTGCGGAAGATGCGGTCGAACATACCGTATTCTCCCCGTATGAGGTTTCCCACCGAGTCGTAATCAAAGATTACCGGTTCTGCCGACAGGTTGCAGCGCATCGACATCAGCCTTGCGCCCACGTCCCATCTGTAGCTTCGGAATCCCGTATGCCTTCCGCCTGAATACACGTGGCGCGAGCGCACCATTCCCGTGTCGTCATAGTCCGTGGCTATGCGTATTCCTCCTGTGGCGAAGCGTTCCACTTCGCGCCCGGCATCGTCACGTCTGATGCCGCTTTCCCATTTGGGATTGTCTTCCTTGCCGCAGCTTGCATTTATTCCGCTGACCAGTCCGAAGCTGTCATAGTCCAGTTTCACGTCAGCGCCCAGCGAACTCCGTACCCTTGTGCGGTTTCCGTAGCCGTCGTATTCCGATTCCACGGAGGTCACTTCCACGGGTGTGTCTCCTCCGGGCAGTTCCATGCTTTCCTTAATGATGCGCCCCGCCGCGTCACGTTCAAGCCGGATGCGTGCCGATGCGTTTGCCGCCATTACCAGGTTGCCGTTCTTGTCGTAGGAGTATTCCTCTTTCGTACCGTCATGGTATGATACGGTACACACGCGTCCCCTTGCGTCATATTCGTAGGCGGTGCTTCTTCCTCCGGGACGTTCCACAAGTACGGTCTCTCCGGCACGGTTGCGTATGTAATTGCGCGTCATGCCGTCAAATCCCCTTTCCGTGCATACCTGTCCGGCCTTGTCACGGACGAAGCTGTATGAGTCGCCACGTTCGTTCACCACGTCCGTCAGCCTTTCCATTCTGTCATAAAGGAATTTCACCTCACGTTCGCCTTCCGCACGTGTGGCAAGGCTTCCCAGCGGAGTGTATGTCATCCTTACGTGGCGGTGTGCATCCCGTGCTTCCGTCACGCTGTCGTATGCGTCATATCCCAGTTCTACCGTGTTGCCGTCATGTGCGTACACGCGTGTGACACGTCCCAGAGCATCGTATTCGAAGCGGTCCGGCCGGAGCATGGGCGAGTGTTCTGCAGTCACTTGTCCCTTGTGGTCATAGTCCCACCGTCTCAAGGTCTTTCCATTCTCGGTCCACGAGACGAGGTTGTACCGTTCGTCGTATGCCAGTTCGCTTACCCGGTCTCCTTGTGTCATTCTGACGAGCATTCCGTGTTCATCATATCCAAAGACCGTCACCTCTCCGGTTGGTCCTATGGTTCTGGCTACCAGATGTCCGCGTTCCTCATCGTACAGCCGGTGCATACGGTGCCCTTCTGCATCCACCTGAATAATGGGACGTCCCTGTTCGTCATATACATACATTTCACCGGTCCCGTCAGGATGTGTCACTCCAGTGAGGTTGCCTTCCGGATCATAGCTGTAGCCTGTTACGTGTCCTTCGGGATCGGTTACGCGATACAGTTCCGAATGTTCGGTATATTCATATCGGGTGATGTTGCCCAGAGGGTCTTCTTCCGAAGTGACGATTCCGTCCGGCCTGTATCTGTAGGTGGTTACTCCACCTGTGGCATCGGTCACCAGGTTGTAGCCCTTTTCCGGATGGTATTCGATGCGTCCCTCCTGAATGCCGTCCTTGCCCCAGGTATGCACGCAGCGTCCCTTGCCGTCATATTCCCAGTGGAAGGTATCTCCGTTGCGGTCTGTCTTTTCTGTCATCAGATGTCCCTCGTACACGATGCGTGTGGTCTGTCCGAGTGCGTCAGTGATGGCCGTCATGTTTCCGTCCCTGTCATAGTCGTAGGCCACCAGTGTCTCTGTTCCCTTGTCTGTCTCAAGGGACAGCCGGGTGATGAAGCCGCGTCGTTCAGTTTCTATACGGATGCGCCTTCCTGATGCATCTGTCATTTCCGACGGCTTCCCGTTGCTGAAGCCTATTGTGGTACCCAGTCCGTCCGGGTTCACCGCCTTTGTCATACGGAAACGCTGTCCGTCACCTTCGCGCATATCAAACACATAGGTCATCCATGTGTCTTGGTCGTATGCCTCGTATCCTGTTTTTGTATGCTTCAGGGTGATTCGTTCTTCACGGAGGTAGAATTCTTCGCCTTCAGCTATAGCCGGAAATGCCACGGCCCGTCCGTCTTCCATGCGGAGTGCCACTGCATCGTCTTCGGGCAGTTCCTGTACGGTACGGTCATAGATACTATGCACACCGTGCCCCAGCCATCCCGTGTAGTGGGAGTCTGAGTACCATGACCGTTCCCAAGACAATGGCACCGGTGAAGGAAACCGGAAGTCTAGCCCTTCGTAAACCACCACGCCGCTCACCAGATCGACCGGTTCGAAGCCCTTTCTGCATAAATCCTCTGCCAGCTTTTTTGTACCTGGCACTTTTTGCATTATTTTGCTTTGTAGAATTTTTGTGTTGAATTTTGAAATAACGGAATGACTTGCTTCCTGAATTCCTTTTTTAATAGATTTGCCTAATTTCCCTATGCCCTTACCTGCAACTTTCAGTACAGAACTGAACCCGATGCTTGAAAGCAGTCCCATGGCCGCCCCTCCGATGTCCGGGATATATGGACCGCCTACAAATACGGGCTTTCCCGTCGGGGCGGGGATGGAGAATGATGTCGGCGCGAAGAGCGTAGGCTTCAGTTTCTTTTTTCCTGCCTTGCTTTTTCCCATGGTGGCAGACAACGGAAGCCCCGTGTCGTTACAGGTCATCACCATGTATCCTTTCGGACTCAGGCGGCTTCCGTCAGAGAAGACACTCTGCGATGAGAAAAAGTTCATGCTTTCATGTCCGATGACGGGTGCCATAGTAAAGGCTCCCACCAGTGGGATATGCGACATGGTAAGCAGCATACCGCTCGTATCGGACACACCTCTTTTCATTCCGTTTACGGTGACGTTTGTCCCGAGAAACGGAATGTAGTCGGCCGGGTCAATCACTATCCCTATGTAGGGATGGATAGGATTGTATGGAGGCACGGTTGTCGTATGTACATCCACGCCCGTAACCGTTGTCATGTGTGTGTCCGCCAGTAACATAGGCTGTTGCTCTGATTTATATTGTTGTTTTATTTTACATATTCAAGTTCAATATGCCACCTTTCACGTTGGTCATTGTTTTACCGTCCACATCAATCATGGTGCCTTTGATGGCAACGCTCTGTTTTCCCTCTGCTTCGATGGTAGGAGCGTTTTCTTTGATTTTCAATTATTTGAAGATATATTATATTATCCTCAAATTTTAAACATGATTCCGAAACTAAAGTTTGATAAGAGGACATTAATTTTGCCAAAAACCAGGTATGAATTCTTTTAATACATGATTGTCGAATCGTCCATAAAAGTAAATGATTCCATGGTTGAAAGGTTCATTACCTATTATTTGATTTTTTAAATATGAGCTTTCATCAAATTGCATAATAAATTGGTAGTTGTCTTTTTCTAAAGTAAAACTATCATCTTCAATTTGCAATAATGAGGGAGAACCACCGATTTTTGTTCCCATCATAGGGGAATAAATGAATTCTCCAATATTATCTATATCTTCTAATTTCTCTAAGTCATTATTAATATTAGAAACAACTATTTTTTTCTGAATTATTTGTTTATTGCATAATTTTTCGTTGGTGCCTCTTTCACATGGCTCATGAAAAATACATTTCAAAGGAAAATTGGGATATTTATTATTTTGATTATAAATTTCAAAATTTGAAGGGATAAAAACCGAAATTTCTTTTCCTTCAATAATGTCTACAATGTCATTTCCTAATGTGAAGTAATAAACGTAATTATTTAGACTACATTTTTTTACAAAGGATTCTGAAAAACAGATTGGGGGATATCCACCAATCCTACTTCCTAACATTGAGTCTTCATTGTCAATGCTTAATTTTATTGATAAACTTTTATCAATAAATAACTGATTGAATTTTTCTAATAACATTTCTTTACTAATTTATACTTCTTTGTGAATAATAAAGCTTTTTCTTTTAATTCCTTCGTTTTAATTCGAGCATAGCTTTTGGCGGTATCAGGATCGTACCCTCTTCTTATTAAGTCTTCCGTCATTGCTTGTTTAAAAATCTTAGCATTTGCTTTAATATTATCGACTGCGCTTTGATTTCTTATAACAATAGAATCATATAATCCAGCTTTTCTTTGTAGACTATTTATTCTCTTATGTAAAGGGTCGTTTTTGATTGCAATTGCTGGATTTAATCTACTTAACCCATGCCCTCTTGTTGCATATCCATGTTCTTCTAACCATTTGTTTTGTAAAAGTTCATGAGCTTCCAATCCATCTTTAACATGATCCGCACTTCCATATGGAGCAATACCGAATTCTGATATTAAGCCTAATTCATCTAACAAGATATTCACATCTTGCACATACCCGTATAGTGTCGGGTTATTACCGACTAATCTGATAGGGTCTTGCGAGATATAATTTCCTTGATTCGTGTCGTAATACCTAAATCTATTATAATATAGTCCGGCTTCATTATCTTCATACTGTCCCTGATAGCGGAACGGAATAAAACATTTTTCTCCGGCATATTCCTTCGCATTCCCATACACATCCAGCAGCATCTCCCAAACAAGTTTTCCCTTGCTGTCGTATGCCTGCGTAGGAGTTCCCAGATAGTCATGCACAATCGTGTAGCGTTCCTGTTCTGTCACCTTGGCCACGGGGGTGAAGCTCTGTCCGTCATATACCCATGTGATGACATTTTCAAATATCACCTCACGGTCATAGCTCTCCCTTCCCATGTCGTCCGTCACAAGCCGTGGCCGTTCGTTCTCCCTGCAGTCCCACTCATGCAGCAACACGTTGCTGTCCCAGCAGAACATCCTTGCCGTTCCGTCGGATGTCTTTGCCGTACGTCTGCCCAATGCGTCATACTCAAAGGTTACGGTCTTTCCTTCCGGTGTGATGACGCTTTCCAGCATACCGTTGGCCAGCCACGTGTAGCAAGTGTCTCCCGGCTGCCATACCTGTGCATCGTCTGCTTCGGTTTTCTCACTACCCGTGAAAATGCTCAGAAAGCCATGCCTTGCCTGTGCCTTAGGTGTTTCAGTCAGATTTCTCCGGCTCTTGTGTACGAGGTTTCCCTCACAGTCATAGCTGTAATGGAACTCGCCGTCGCTTAGCAGCCGTCCGCCCCTGTCGTAGGTGCGGTCCCTGCGGTTCTCATCCCGATAGATGTTTCCCACCAGGTCGGGTGTGCGGAAGATGCGGTCGAACATACCGTATTCTCCCCGTATGAGGTTTCCCACCGAGTCGTAATCAAAGATTACCGGTTCTGCCGACAGGTTGCAGCGCATCGACATCAGCCTTGCGCCCACGTCCCATCTGTAGCTTCGGAATCCCGTATGCCTTCCGCCTGAATACACGTGGCGCGAGCGCACCATTCCCGTGTCGTCATAGTCCGTGGCTATGCGTATTCCTCCTGTGGCGAAGCGTTCCACTTCGCGCCCGGCATCGTCACGTCTGATGCCGCTTTCCCATTTGGGATTGTCTTCCTTGCCGCAGCTTGCATTTATTCCGCTGACCAGTCCGAAGCTGTCATAGTCCAGTTTCACGTCAGCGCCCAGCGAACTCCGTACCCTTGTGCGGTTTCCGTAGCCGTCGTATTCCGATTCCACGGAGGTCACTTCCACGGGTGTGTCTCCTCCGGGCAGTTCCATGCTTTCCTTAATGATGCGCCCCGCCGCGTCACGTTCAAGCCGGATGCGTGCCGATGCGTTTGCCGCCATTACCAGGTTGCCGTTCTTGTCGTAGGAGTATTCCTCTTTCGTACCGTCATGGTATGATACGGTACACACGCGTCCCCTTGCGTCATATTCGTAGGCGGTGCTTCTTCCTCCGGGACGTTCCACAAGTACGGTCTCTCCGGCACGGTTGCGTATGTAATTGCGCGTCATGCCGTCAAATCCCCTTTCCGTGCATACCTGTCCGGCCTTGTCACGGACGAAGCTGTATGAGTCGCCACGTTCGTTCACCACGTCCGTCAGCCTTTCCATTCTGTCATAAAGGAATTTCACCTCACGTTCGCCTTCCGCACGTGTGGCAAGGCTTCCCAGCGGAGTGTATGTCATCCTTACGTGGCGGTGTGCATCCCGTGCTTCCGTCACGCTGTCGTATGCGTCATATCCCAGTTCTACCGTGTTGCCGTCATGTGCGTACACGCGTGTGACACGTCCCAGAGCATCGTATTCGAAGCGGTCCGGCCGGAGCATGGGCGAGTGTTCTGCAGTCACTTGTCCCTTGTGGTCATAGTCCCACCGTCTCAAGGTCTTTCCATTCTCGGTCCACGAGACGAGGTTGTACCGTTCGTCGTATGCCAGTTCGCTTACCCGGTCTCCTTGTGTCATTCTGACGAGCATTCCGTGTTCATCATATCCAAAGACCGTCACCTCTCCGGTTGGTCCTATGGTTCTGGCTACCAGATGTCCGCGTTCCTCATCGTACAGCCGGTGCATACGGTGCCCTTCTGCATCCACCTGAATAATGGGACGTCCCTGTTCGTCATATACATACATTTCACCGGTCCCGTCAGGATGTGTCACTCCAGTGAGGTTGCCTTCCGGATCATAGCTGTAGCCTGTTACGTGTCCTTCGGGATCGGTTACGCGATACAGTTCCGAATGTTCGGTATATTCATATCGGGTGATGTTGCCCAGAGGGTCTTCTTCCGAAGTGACGATTCCGTCCGGCCTGTATCTGTAGGTGGTTACTCCACCTGTGGCATCGGTCACCAGGTTGTAGCCCTTTTCCGGATGGTATTCGATGCGTCCCTCCTGAATGCCGTCCTTGCCCCAGGTATGCACGCAGCGTCCCTTGCCGTCATATTCCCAGTGGAAGGTATCTCCGTTGCGGTCTGTCTTTTCTGTCATCAGATGTCCCTCGTACACGATGCGTGTGGTCTGTCCGAGTGCGTCAGTGATGGCCGTCATGTTTCCGTCCCTGTCATAGTCGTAGGCCACCAGTGTCTCTGTTCCCTTGTCTGTCTCAAGGGACAGCCGGGTGATGAAGCCGCGTCGTTCAGTTTCTATACGGATGCGCCTTCCTGATGCATCTGTCATTTCCGACGGCTTCCCGTTGCTGAAGCCTATTGTGGTACCCAGTCCGTCCGGGTTCACCGCCTTTGTCATACGGAAACGCTGTCCGTCACCTTCGCGCATATCAAACACATAGGTCATCCATGTGTCTTGGTCGTATGCCTCGTATCCTGTTTTTGTATGCTTCAGGGTGATTCGTTCTTCACGGAGGTAGAATTCTTCGCCTTCAGCTATAGCCGGAAATGCCACGGCCCGTCCGTCTTCCATGCGGAGTGCCACTGCATCGTCTTCGGGCAGTTCCTGTACGGTACGGTCATAGATACTATGCACACCGTGCCCCAGCCATCCCGTGTAGTGGGAGTCTGAGTACCATGACCGTTCCCAAGACAATGGCACCGGTGAAGGAAACCGGAAGTCTAGCCCTTCGTAAACCACCACGCCGCTCACCAGATCGACCGGTTCGAAGCCCTTTCTGCATAAATCCTCTGCCAGCTTTTTTGTACCTGGCACTTTTTGCATTATTTTGCTTTGTAGAATTTTTGTGTTGAATTTTGAAATAACGGAATGACTTGCTTCCTGAATTCCTTTTTTAATAGATTTGCCTAATTTCCCTATGCCCTTACCTGCAACTTTCAGTACAGAACTGAACCCGATGCTTGAAAGCAGTCCCATGGCCGCCCCTCCGATGTCCGGGATATATGGACCGCCTACAAATACGGGCTTTCCCGTCGGGGCGGGGATGGAGAATGATGTCGGCGCGAAGAGCGTAGGCTTCAGTTTCTTTTTTCCTGCCTTGCTTTTTCCCATGGTGGCAGACAACGGAAGCCCCGTGTCGTTACAGGTCATCACCATGTATCCTTTCGGACTCAGGCGGCTTCCGTCAGAGAAGACACTCTGCGATGAGAAAAAGTTCATGCTTTCATGTCCGATGACGGGTGCCATAGTAAAGGCTCCCACCAGTGGGATATGCGACATGGTAAGCAGCATACCGCTCGTATCGGACACACCTCTTTTCATTCCGTTTACGGTGACGTTTGTCCCGAGAAACGGAATGTAGTCGGCCGGGTCAATCACTATCCCTATGTAGGGATGGATAGGATTGTATGGAGGCACGGTTGTCGTATGTACATCCACGCCCGTAACCGTTGTCATGTGTGTGTCCGCCAGTAACATAGGCTGTTGCTCTGATTTATATTGTTGTTTTATTTTACATATTCAAGTTCAATATGCCACCTTTCACGTTGGTCATTGTTTTACCGTCCACATCAATCATGGTGCCTTTGATGGCAACGCTCTGTTTTCCCTCTGCTTCGATGGTAGGAGCGTTTTCTTTGATTACAGTAGAACTTTTGATTGCAGTTTCCGTAGTCCCGTCAATCTTGATTTTGTCACTTGTCATGCTTGCTTCTGTCTTACCGTTGGCATCTATCTTTTCATCGGCATGTATTTCGATTACTTTGGAATGTAGTGTAATCTTCTCTTCCGAGTCGATGGTAATGGTTTTATCACCGCCCAGCAATACTTTGCTACCGCTCGGATCTGTGATAAGGATACTTCCTGCATCATCATCTATGGTGATGGTGCATCCGCTCCGGGTAGTCAGGCTCTTTTTCTTGTTGCCGCTGTCACCGCCTGCACCGGTATTTCCGTTGAACAGGCTGCCCATTACGAATGGGCGGTTCGGGTCGTCATGTCGGAAGCCTACCAGTACGATGTCGTCTTTTTCTGGGATGAAGACAAATCCCCTGTTGGTAGATACTTTGTCGCTCATTCCTGCATCCGGTGTCATGACACGTATCCATGAGGTTTTCATATCTCCCGACTGCCAGTTCATCTTTACCTGAACGCGTCCCTGCTTCTTTGGGTCATCGTTGCTTACCACTACCGCCTGCTGGGTCTGTGCCACGGGTAGAGGTACCTCCGGAGCCGGAAGGCTTGGTACAGTTGCGCTCAGTGCCGTAAAGGTATTGTAATAGCTGTTGCCCGACCCTATGATATGGGTAATTTCCGTAATGATATACGAGCCGAGTGTCTGTTCTGCAAAACTGAAGTTTTCTATTTGTATGGCCGTTTGTATGTCAACCACACTTCCTACTGTCAGGCTGTAGCAGTCGCTTTCGCTGGTAATGTAGTGTGAAGCCGCAGTATCGCTTTGTTGTTTCTTTTGGAAATAGCTGTCAAGTTCCCCTTTGTTGGATATACGGGGTTCGGCCGACTGATTGGCTGGTGATTTGAACAGCCCTATGGAAGCCTGAAATGCCGCATGTCCTAAATTTCCGAGACCTTTTGGGGCATCAGGAGATGTTGATTCATATTTTTGTCCGTCTGGCGAATGATAGGATTGACCAGCCAGTGGGCGGGCAATGGTTTGGATGGAGATATCCAGGCTTTGCAGATTACGTCCATACATCAGCGGTATGCCTGCTGGTACAGCCGGCTTGCCGAATACGAGTTGCTTGCCGTCGTAGTACAACCATTCATGGTATTGTCTGGCTAGCCTGCGGATAAAGTCGAAGTTGCTTTCCCTGTATTGGCATTCGTACTCTATTTTTTCTGTATATTCAGGTGAAACTTGTGCGGTTACGCCTGCTTTCTCACAAATTTCGCTGACGATATTGGCCAGAGTCTTGTCCAGCCACGAAGCGCAGGTCTGGTCCGATTCCAGAAGGAATGTATTTGAATATCCGGTCAGAAGCAGACAGCCGTGGTTGCCGTCAGCTCGGTGTAGCGAAACATGAGTGGCGATTCCTACGAAGGTGTTTTCACCCATCTGTATGACTACTTTTTTTCCAAGCCAGTTTTTCGCCTGTTCCAGCGAATGCGTGGCATAGGCTTCGCCCACCTCTATATCAAGACTGATCTCAAAATAGTGATGGTCATTGATTACTTGTTTCAGCATGACCTGCAGAAAAGAGTGCAGCGGATTTCCATCTATGCTGATTGATATTTTCTTTTCTTCCAGCATGGCAACAGTATGTTTAAAGTTCAACAACCGGAATTCTCTTACTGAAATATGTCAGTGCATAAAAGCAAAAAAGAGAAAACTTCAAAGCCTGATCTTTTGAAATTTCCCCCTTGTCCTTCATGCGATTTCAGTTTTATTTAGAAGAAAAGGAGAAAAATAAAACATCATCCTTGTTAATCGCAAATATATCAAAAAGAATTCAGTAAAACAAAACTTAGATACTTTTTTGCATAAAACAAAAGGTAGAAAGGAATTCTTTTAAAATACATTACCCTTTCCACCTTTTTGAATAAGCTTATAGCCTCATTTATAATTGTTATGCTTCTGAATTACTTATGCTAAACGCATATTCCACTTTCCCGATTATGGAATAAAATGGATGTATAGAAAAGTGTACCTTGCCTGTTCTTGTATCAAGTGTTGTAGATATGATAGCATTGTTATCTTTACTATCTGTACGATTGCAGCCTTCATGTTCTTCTCTATAGCGTTTCAAACGCTTTTCCTTGAAATCACCAACAAGACATTCCGCTTCCGGAAATTTTGATTCGTCTATTCGCTTTAGATTATTGAATTCTTGACTATTGATGATTTCTAACAAAATATTTACAATTTCTTCATCTGATTTATCAAGAGTACATATCCGCCATGTTCTCCTTATTTTTATTGTTGCTTTGTCATTGAATTGTGCAGCTTTCTGCAAAGCGTTTTTGTCTCGCTTCAATGCCATAATAGAAGGAAATTGAAGTGCGGTTTTGTCCTTTATTTCTCTTACAAAAACCAAATCATTGTTTTTGATTCCACCAAGCAACATTGAATCTCCTTTTATTATGAATTTAATAAAGTCTTTCTTGTTTAATTTATTCCCGTTCTTATCTTTGAAGTTATCCCATCTAAGATTCGTTACATTTAATGCTTGCGGAGTGAATGGCTTCTCAGAACCTGCACAGGCAACATTAAATTTTACTGTTTCATTAGTGTACACATAAAACTCTACCAACAAGAACAAGAAAAGGAGTATTGTGATTATTGCAAAAACCCAAAAAACTGTTGTTTCCATCTTTTTATTATTTTATTTCAATTCTATTGTAAATCTCTTCGAGTATATGAATCATTCGCCTCTATTATATCTGATGCTTTAACGACATACCACCAGGAATTATTTTGCAATAAGACCTCTAATAATTTTAATACACTGGAAAAAATCATTATCTCAAATAAAACATTTGTCATATTTATATTCTTTGTTCCTATAATTGCTAATATAGTATAAACTGCTGTGATAATTAGAGTAGCTAATAGCACAACAATGAATATAAGAAACTTGGGGGCAAAGTAATTTGCCCTTTGCTCTATATATACATCAAACATTACTATAAGAATCTCTAGGAATAATACTACAAATATCGTTCCAAATTGAAATAATGCTATTTTCTCGTCATCGGTAGAGCCAAGAACATGGCCTGCTTTTTGAGCTACATACAATGCTGATCCCCATAAAGTCGCATGCAATACAGGAATTATCCAGTGATGAGAGAAATCGTATATTTTACTTTTAGGATCCTGATTTAAATTATTTTCCATAGGCTTTTTTTATTTATAGTTATTCTCAACAAAACTACTTGTATTAAAAATTTTGCAAAGATACAGATTATCTGTAAATTACAAGTGCTTTAAGGAAATAATTCAACCAAAGCCATGCTATAATCCTTGGAATGTTTCATGCTTTTGTCATATTAGGACTTTTGTAATGTATGAATATTAAAGAGATATATTTCAACTGTCGTTTCGTGTAAGGAAACTCCATAGGTGCCGTAGAGAATTTAAATAGGGATAAAAGATTATTATATGTGAGTATTTTGCATATTTAAGATACGATTCTTTTGATGATAAATGATAATGTATTCTCCATGAATAGCCATGGAGAATACATTATTTCAAATGTTTCATTCATCAGTTTTTCGGCCATCTGTTGTCAAGCGCAGCGTTGCCCACATTGATCAGCTCAGCGGAGAATGTGAGTGCGATAGTCATCGGCACGTCGTTGTTCACGTCAAGAGTTTCCTTGTAGTGTACGATGTAGG
>OGZR01000438.1_pt1 | contig 19136 bp, 14 predicted proteins | sample 1576851 | NCBI WGS metagenome assembly OGZR01 (sample SAMEA3541492, study PRJEB24748) | human gut metagenome | biome: human gut; feature: human-associated habitat; material: faeces | place: China | collected 2012
ACTGTTTGAATAATCAATACAAGTATGTGGATCCTAGTGGAAATGATTTTGTTCTTGGTATTGCGATAATTGGATCAATAATGATACTTGGTTCATATGTTTTAGGCTCTCTTGCGACACCAGCGCTAAGAAAAGCTAATAAGAATTTAACAAATGTAGTTTCCAATGCTTTAGAAAAAGGAAAAAAAGCAACAAATAATCTAAAAAATACAATTGCAAAAAAAATAAATTCTAAAAAAGTGATACAGACTGTAACAAAAGCTATAGCTCCAGCTATACCAGTAGGAATAAAAGTTTTAAAGTCTACATTAACAATTCCACAGCCTTGTCCAACTTCAGTAGGTTTTGATCAACTTCCTAAAGAACTTTTACCAACAATCCATGGATTAGCAGGGGCTTCAGCATTTGTTAATGAATATTTAAGTAAGTTATATAGAGTGAAAAAAAGAGAAAAAAAAGAAAAACATCATATTGTAGCTAAAAAGGCGTGGGACGAGTGTGGAAGAGTTAAGCATGATTTTTATTTAAATAAACCAAGAACGGCAATTAGCCATAATTTAGGTAGTCTTGATGTTGAACCAAATTATGCATATATTAGTAATACTTTACATCGATATATACATACAAGATTATATTATGGATCAATATATATAAATTTTCAGGGGTTAGTAGAGGAAAATGAAAAAAATAAACGTACAATTTTAATTAGGCTAGGCATGTATAGAAAAATATTAGAAGGGCTATCAGATTTTGCAAATAAAATCAAGTAATAGTGATTGATTGGGAGAAGGTAATGGAATATACAGCAATCAGAAAATATCTCAATAATTATTTTGATGATATTTATTTAATAAGAAATAATAATACCTATTATGTTTATGATTATAAACATAATTTAATAGATCGATTTAAAAGAATCGATGTTTGTTTTTTGAATGTTTCTCAAGATCAAAAAATAGTTTATTTAACAGTATCTTATCGAAAATATATTCTAATTTGGGATATTTATCAAAAGAAAATGCAAAAAGTGACTTATACAAAAAGAGATATTTATTCTAGACCAGATCTTTTTGATAAAGAAAATGAAATTATGATTTACTATAGAGGACTAAATAAGGAAGTAGAAGATGAAAAAGAATTTAGATGGGAAAATTATAAAATAGTAATTGATAAAGAAACATTACAATGTAAAGAACTCTTATTAAAAGAGGAAGATAACATAAGCTATTTTCAACATGCAGGGAAAATCTATCATACAATTGAAAGCTATGAAAAAAATAAAAATACAAACGAGTATGCTTTTACTTTATATGATGAAGATAAAGAAATATATAAAACATATATACAAGAACAGCCTAAATTTAATATTTCTCCAAGTGGAAAATATGCTTTTGTATCAAGTATGCTTCCTCATATTGATGATAAAAAGTGTCTAGGAAAAATAGAAATACTTAATTTTAAAACACTTAAAATCATTGATGAAATTAAATTTTATCATATAGCCCTTTATGTTATGCAAGCACATTTTTTAGAATACAACCATCAAGCCTATATTATTTATCAAGCACATCCTTATCCATGTGATTTGTACAATGAGAAATGGTCTACTTATATTTATAGTATTGAAAATAAGAAAATTATCTATGAAGCACCATTTAGTTTTTCATTAGATTATCAAGAAAAAAGAATGAGATTTATTTTACAAAGAAATAAACCAAGAATTGAAACACGTTTCTTTGAATTAAAAGATGACTTACCACCAATAGAAGAAATACTTAAAGAAATAAACAAAAAATAAAAGTGACTAATATTTTGTTGCTTTAAGAGGAAATACAAAATCATTAGAAAGAAATGGTATTACTACAGATTACAGTTATGATGAACTAAATCGTAGAACAGCTTATGTCAATACTAAAGGTGACAAGACGCTGTCAGAATACAAATATGAGTATGACGGACAGGACAATGTTATTTCAGAAACAATCAATGGTGTCGTTAACAGCTATGACTACAATGAATCGGATGAATTGAAAGCTTCAACAAAAACGATTGATGGAAAAACAGTCATAACTGAATATAGCTATGATCTTTTTGGAAACAAAGTAGAGTCATCAAGTGATGGAACAAATAAAATCTATCGCTACAATGACAAAAATCAGTTGACAAGTATTAAATCAAAAGATGGACTTACTGATATCTATTATGATAAAAATGGAAATGTAAGAGACATCTACTATGCAGGTGGATACAAAGAATATTATCAATATGATGAATTTGGTCAATTGACTGCTTTAAAAACAAACAGAGACAGAACTTACAATTATGAATATGATGGTGAAGGTGATCGAATTCATGAAGAAAAGATCATCAACAGCCCATATGATTTAGATTACAAACAGGATACAGAAGAATGGTTCGACTATATGCAGTCATTACCATTTACTGAAGTAGAAGAACTGTTGGATGCGAAAAAATCAGATGAATCATTTGATGCAATGAGATATCAGCTTACATACAGAAGAAAAAATGGATTGTGTGCAAGTAATCTCATTAAGGATCCAAAATCCAATGAAAAATGTGAATACAAAGATTATCTTTTAGATAAGACAGCTGAAAATACACTTGTGCTTTCTGAAAATGATGATGTTCATATCTATGGAGAAGAACGAATCTCAACAGAAAATGCAGATGGAACACAAACTTATCTGAGTGGAAACAATCAAAGTGTAATGGTTAATAGCTTTACAAAACTTGATTTAGGAATAGTTACGGGAATAGGAATAGAGTTTGGATGGAGTTACGATAGTGTGGAAAATGTTTTTGAAATTGTAAATATTGCTGATTTAGGTATAGGTCTTTTATTTAGAATAAATATTTTTATTAATAAACTTTTAGCATGTTAGTTATATACAGGTAGAATATTAATTGTATTTTACCTGTATAATCTTTAATAAATAAAAAAATATAGGTAGGTAGGATATATATGAAAAAAAATGTTAAATTAATTTATAACAATGTGGAAAAAGGAATAATCGGTATTCATTTATTTGCTTGTTTATTCATTTCAGGAAATATTTTTTTTATACTTCTTGCAATGATAGGATCGTTAATTATCATGAAATTATGTGAAATTAGTGTGAGTTTTATCTATACAATTCCTTTTATAACTGAAGATGACCGTAGAAGAATAGCAGAGAAAGATCCTAATTCATACAAACTAAACTTATATAAAAAATCAGTTAAGAATAAATATATACAAGCATTTATGTTTTCGACATTACTTATTGTGTTTTTATTTGTTGATTTTGGGATTGTTTATGATTATTTTTTTAAACAAGCAGTTGACTTTACAAAAATGTTGTCTAATGCACTTTTTCTTGGCTTTGGTTTAGGTGGTTTAAAAGCAATTTGTTATAAAATGATTGAGTAGATATGTAGGATATACAATATTTATTCATTTATAGATAAGCTATTAGGAATGTAACAAAAAAGGAAACAGAAAATAATGAAATAATTTTCATACTACTTACAATATTATAATTATATACTTATTTATTTTATAAAGGAACAGGTGTAAGGAGAGCATCATTTATTTCATTGCTACAGAATGCAATGAAGGAAGAAAAATTAATTTTTAAAAATAATCATTAGAAAATGCAGATGGAACACAAACTTATCTGAGTGGAAACAATCAAAGTGTAATGGCTGAAATATCATCAAAAGGAACAATGTCACAGATTGAATATGATGATTTTGGAAAAACAGATGATAAAACAAGCGGTTATGGTTATAATGGAGAAAAGCTTGATACAACAGGAAATATCTATTTAAGAGCAAGATACTATAATCCAAGAATTGGACAATTCGTACAGATAGATGATTATAAGGGAACACAAGATAACATTACAAGTCAAAACAGATACACATACTGTTTGAATAATCAATACAAGTATGTAGATCCTAGTGGACACAAAAGCATCTTATCAATCATTGCTAGTGCCGCAAATAGTGTTATAAATGCTGTTGGAAGTATTTTCAGCAATAAGAAAGATGAAAAGAAAAAGACAGTAAAGAAACCAACGACGGTGCCATCAAAAACAACAGGTGCAATTGCTTCGGCAGTTTCTAATGCAGTAAAAATAGTTAATGAATCAACGAAGGCAGTAAAAAAAGTTATACAACCTGTAAAAAAAGTAAAGGCTAAAGAACCGCAACCGTGTCCATCACCTAAGTCAGATAAGATATTAGATCAACTGCAATTTATAATTGATGTTATTGGATTTTTACCAGTAGCAGGGGATGTATGTGATGCTGTTAATGCATTAATATATTTTGCAAGAGGAATGATTATAAGTGCAATTATTTCCATTGGCTGTATTGTATTTACAATGGTTGCAGATTCCTTACTAAAACCATTAAAATGGGCTGCTGGAAAAGCAACGGATCTTGCAAAACGTATTTTAGAAAAGCTTCCTGATTTTCCAAAAAGAACAATTTCTTATTTGAAGAAAGTACCTGGAAAAATAGAACAAATTCCTTTGGTTAATAAATGCTATTCAACAGTGAGCAGTTTATGTTCAAGACTTTCAAGTTATATTGATGACTTATTTGGAAGAGTATCAACAAAAGTTGCTGAAGAGTGGAGCTTACCTGCAAAATTACGAGGTACAATAATTGAGGAAAAACTTGCAAAAATTCAATATGCAGCATATGAGCATGTTGGAAAATTAGCAGATGGGTTCTTCCCAGTATTTGATTTTTTCAAAAATGGAGAAGGAATCAGCGTTAAAACAATTGATGTGACGTTACCAAGTTATGAAAAGGACAGTGCTATACTAAGAAAAGTTAAACAGTATGCTTCTGATTTAAATGATGATGTCATCTTAAGAAAAGTAAATAACTTTAAAAAAGGAAAAGAATTAGGTGATAAATTGAATGAGGTTAGAAAAGTTAGTACAAAAAGATTGGATATTTATATTCCAAAAGGATCACTTTCAAGGACTAAAGATATACCGGGTCAGATAGGAGATGTCCTTATTCGAATATTTGAATACTGATATTAACATGATTACTGCATTGCATCATTAATTATGCAATGCAGTAGATTTGATAAAAAGGAGTTTTTATGGATAGGATTTCAATAAAGATTACATTTATTACAAGAGAATTTGTCAATACAGAATTTATGAAAAGCTTATTAGCTCAATTAAATTTAAGAGAAAATCTTACATGGAGCAATATTCGTTCCGAAAGATTCTCATCATTGCTTTCAAAAAATGCCAATGAAGAAACGGAATGGGTTTTAAATAATGGCAATTTATGGTATTGGTATTTGTCATTTTTTTCCTTTAATGATGATCTTTATTTTAGAATGGAACAGACAGAGCATGTTATGGGAATTTCGTATATTCTTTTAAAGTGTAAAAATGATACATCAATTATTAATCAATGTTTGGATATTTTAAAGGCTCTTTTTCGAGATCGCTATTTTATGATTCATGTGATAGATGAAAAAATATACGAATATCAAGCGCAAGCTCAAGAAGATTTATATAATAAATGGTTTAATCGTTTCAAAAAAATGAAAGCTAATTATAAATTGAGAAGCGATTCATTACGAATTTATGATGAATTAGGAATCAACGTTGGCCTCAGCAGGAAAATGTATTTTGGTCGCTATATGCTTGAGTATTTTGATAAAGAAAGATTGTTATCATGTCCCTATGTTTATCATTCAGAAGAAACAAAGAATGGTATTGAAATACAACTCTATGAAGATTTAATGCAGGAAAGAGTTCTTTTTAAAGAATGGAAAATTAGGCATTATTATCAAATAGATAAAATTGCAAAAGAAATTTCTTCAAAATTAAGTCTGTTAGAGGGATCGGATTGTCTTTACAGTATGGAAAATCTTATACCTTATAAACCAATTTATTTTTATAATAATTCAGTTCAAAAAGAGTCAAGAAAAGGATTGAAAAATAAACACATTATTCCCGCAGATATTTTTTATAAAGAAATATTATTAAGTAAATATAAGAAAACTCATTTTAGAAAGATGGATGAAGACTGTTTAGTCGATGCGTCTTTATTGGGATTGTTGTTGTATATTAAAGATGAAGAGTCAGATGTAAAAAGTATTTTTGAGACAGAAGCAATGATTTCAATTGAACAATTTGAAGATGATCCATATGAATTTGCGAAACAAAAGGGATATCAGTTTTCAAAAATTAATGAACATAAGTATTTATTAGAAAAAGAAGATGAAAAGATTGTTGATAAACAATATTACTATGAAGATGAAGATCTTAAATTTGTTATAAATCTGGAAATACGAAAAGATAAATTGAATAAAACTGAAATAAAAGAAGTTGTTTCGGAATTTGATAGAATGAATAGAAGTGCTAAAATAAGAAAAATGAAATAGGAGGAAAACATATGTTTTTTAAAAAGAAAAAAAGAAATTTAATAGACGATTTAGAATTAGCTTCTAAATGGGTAGCCAAAGCATTAAATTCATCAAATTATCAAGCTGATTATAGTGTAGAAAGTTTAAAAGAAATAGATCGTTTCTTTAAAGAAGAAAATAGGCCAGATGGTATTTTAAGTAAGAATGTAGGACAAATTCTCTTTTCTTTAGGTGCTTACGTAGGAGATGTCTTTATTAAAGAATTTGGTGGAAAATGGGTAACAGATGATGGAAAAGATGCTGAAATCAATGTACAAGTTGTCTTAGACAATGGAATCAGTTTTTTACCAGTTGTTTCTTGTATGAAAGTATATCAAGCTAGTGAAGAAAGCAATCTTTATACGCTTTATCTTGCTATAAAACAAGCCGCAAGTGAATAGATAATTCAATAAATGCGTATGGATTATAAAAATGTAAATTAGTTTATTTGAATTTTAGAAATATACAATTACTAAAGTTTATAGTAGAAATGCTATAAACTTTATCTTTTGCAAAAAATTATTTTTATAACTAATTTAAAATAGGACAAATAATAGAAATTAATTAAAAATTATAATAATCAATAATTACGGTTTCTAATACATTTATAAAAATTAATGTGTAATTCATAATTTTTTAAATGTGATTAAAATTTATTTTAAGAAAAATATTTTTAAATATTTAGGAGGAAGAAAAATAAATAAAATGAAAACAAAATCTAAATTAACTTATTTAATAAACATAATAATATGTATGTTAATAATTACTGGAATTTATTTAGGTGGTATTTTTATATTAGATTATTTAAATAGTCAAGGATTTATAAAAAATCACTTTAGTACATTTTATCAAGATGCAATAAGACAAAGTATAAGTGTTTTTGGAACATTTTTAACAATTGGTACAACTTGGTCAATTTATCATATGGACTCAAAAAAATATAAGGATAAAGAAATTGAATTGAGATATATAGAATCAAGACCTTTTTTTCATTTGAAAAATGTCGAGGGCAAAAAGGTGATTAGTTTTAAATCCCTTAAGCAAGAGGGAATTGTATTAATTAATGTTAAAGTATTTTATTTTGGTTTTAATGCACGTTTACTTCATATTGATGAATTGCATGATATGTCTTGTGGTGAGAATGATACAGGAATTGATAATTATATTGTATTAGATCAAGAAAAATATTTCTTGTCTCAATTTATAGCTGTAAAAGCAACGACTATTTATAATGAATCGGTTTATTTTGTAAATGATTGCTTTGAACAAAGAGGATATAATTTTATAAAAGAAATAAATAAAAATAAATCAACACTTGTTCAATTCAAAAATATTAATGGAGATATTATAGGTGAAGAAAAATTTAATAAAAAAATTAGTTCAATAATTAAATATCTAGATGATAATTATGATGTATCAGTGTATAGAGATCAAACACTGGTTAATGATATTAAACAAGCTATGGTAAAGCTCCAAGAAAGAAATATAAATGACTTATCCCTAGTTATTATTTTGATAAGAAATTATAGAAAAGATATAAAATGTGATGAAGTTATTGGGCTGTTAGAGAGTGCAAAAAATATACTTATTCACACTGATGAAACAGCAGGTAAGGAAGTGCCTGCAGAGGAGTATGGATATTTTATAGGTAATCTTATATGTACTGAAAATTTCAGAAACAAATACAGTAAAATATTTGAAAATGCCATGTCAAATAAAGTTGATAGCAAACAAATTATGATTGATTATTTGAATGATTATATTAATGAATTCATAAATGCTAAATTACGCGGTGAGGAAATAAATAAAGATTATCCACTAAGAAACTTAGAAGTGTATTTTTCACATTATGTAGAATCTGTTACTAAAATTGATAATACTGAAATAATGAGGCATATGGAAAGCCTTTTAGACAGGGTTGAAAAGGAAAAATAAAATGAAGGAGATTATAAAAATATTTGAAAATTCAATGTCACTAACTATTACAACCAAAAAGTTGCTAATGGAGTGGATTCAAATATTTGATTTAAGAAAAAAGTGATACTCACCGAAGGAAAGACTTATAAAAGGAACTGACGTTTTGATTTATAATAAAGACGATAAATATTATTTAGTTTAAGCAAAGTACAGTGACAGATAACATGCTAAGAAAAAATTACAAGATGTGGAGTATTCTAAATTATAATATAGGTCGTAGTTGTAAAAGAGTTTAAATAGAAAAAAGTTATAATTTAGAAATTACTGATTAATATTAAGGTATTGATATATGAATAGTGTATCAGTGCCTTGATTGCTTTATTGTGAAATAAATAAAAAATTACGAAATTAATATTATTTAATAATAAAATGTTATAGAAGTATTAGAAATGGAGATAGTATTATGAAAATAAAAAGTTTTTACGTTAAAAATTATAAAGTATTAGATGATTTTAAAATTGAATTTGATGATGAAAATATCACAATTTTATTGGGAACGAATAATGTTGGGAAATCGACATTTTTAGAGGCATTAAATAAATTTATGCAAATAGAGGGTCCAAAGGAAGAAGATTTTAATAAAAATAAAATGGGTTCTGATGAGAATTTTGAATTTGAAATGATAGCACTCAATAATAATGGTGAAGAGGTAACACTAAAATCTACGTATAATAGTACAGGTAAAAGACCTGCATATTATATAGATAATACATCTCAAAGTAAAAAATATTTTGAAAAGTATATTGAAGATTGTATGACAAATCCTTTCTATGTTGCTCCTGATTCTAAAGCAGAAGATAATGAAAAGGAAATTTTGAAATTATTTCAAACAACAGCTCAAAATATAATTACTGATGATACAGAGAAAAATAATGAGTTTAATGCTATAGCAAAAAAAATAGATGAATTATTAGATGAAGCTAATAATGCACTTGAGCCATCAATTAAAGAATTGAGAAAAAATATTAGAGATGATTTAAATAGGATTTTTGGGGAAGAATTAGGTAGTTTAAATATAAAGTTTGAAACTAATGAGTTTGGATTAGATGATTATGCAAAATTAATTTCTAGTGAAATACAATTTAATAAGAATGGCAATGAATTTAAACTGTCATCTCAGGGAACTGGTGTTAGAAGAGCATCGTTTATTTCACTATTACAAAATGCAATGAAGGAAGAAAAATTAATTTTCAAAAATAATCATTTATTATTAATTGATGAACCAGAGGTTTTCTTACATCCGATGGCTGTTAAAGAATTATCAAATATTTTATATGATATAGCCGGAGAAAAATTACAAATTATAATTTCAACACATTCACCTATTTTTGTTGATCTATACAAAGGTTTAAATAAGACAATCCGAGTTTTAAAAATCGATAACAATGTGAAGCAATTGTTTTCGACAACTAAAAATACTTTTGATGATAATGAGGTGGCAAATATAAAAATGCTTACTTTAACAAATCCATATTTCAATGAGTTTTTCTTTGCTAAAAGAATTTTAATTATTGAAGGTGATTCAGAATACATATTATTTAATGAATGCATAAAAAAATATTTACTAGATGAGGGAAAAGAAAAACTTCCAACACATATAATTAATGCAAAAGGTAAATGGACAATAACAACGATTCAAAGAATACTAAATGAATTTAAAGCAAATTATTATATTTATCATGATTTAGATTTAGATAAAGCCGCTGAAGGTAATAATCTTATACAGGCAAATGAACGTATCAAAGGATTGGCTTTAGAAAATGAATATGCACATGTTATTGCTAATAAGAGTACATTAGAAGTAACATTATATGGTCAAAGATGTACAAATAGTCAAAAAACAAAAAAAGCCATAGACTTAATTGATAAATTAAATAAGGGTGAAACATGTAAAGAATTGGAAGTTATTTTTAATATAATAAGATGGTTATATAATGAAAAAGTAACTCTAGATAAAGAAATAGAAATTATAAAATATTAATATTGTTTTAAATTAATAAAATGTTAAATAAGTTCAATTTAATGTTTTTTGAGGGAAAATATGATATTTTTTAATCCAAAAGAATTTTTGAGGTAATATGTTTAAGAGAATTCTTAGTTTAAAAGTAATAGCTTATATGCTAGAATTGAGGAATATTTGTTGGAAAGAATTTATCTATAATGCAATCTTTAGTTTTAGAATTGATTCTTTAGAAAAAGAAAAGTTTTTTTCTTGTTCAAAAATAAAAGCAAAGATTGAATTAAAAAATGATTTGCTATCAATAGAAACGGTTTAAAAATAAAAATGATGCTAAATAACAGAACATTGGAGTGAACAATGTTTTGTTATTTAATGAATAAAGCCTTTAAATTGTTAATAGATATTTGAATTAAAAAGCTTTAATAAAGAAAAAGGGGAAATTTAATTTGGAAAAAGATTTAAAAATGTAGAAAATTTTTATAGAAAGTATGATGATACTTGCACAAAAAAATCAATTATAAATGATTTGGGAGGAATATATCCTTATATCTATAATATAGAGGAAAAACTAATTTATTTAATTTTAATTGGATATTTTTTAGTACAGTTTATTATAAGTGGTTTTAAATTAGAAAGTTCTACGTTAAATATCTTCCAATTAATTTGTCATTACATACTTTTACCAATATTATTTTTAGTTTTGTTGTTTTTAATCATGGTAATATGTGAAAAAATATTAATCCGTAAAATAAAAAAGAAATACAAGATAAAAGATACAGGCTATCAGACATTTTTTTGTAAAATTGAAATACCAAGTGTTAACAGAACTATTAAAAAACAATTAGAAGTTAATAAGGTAGAATTTATAAAAAAAGAATTATCAAGTTATTCTAAAGAACAGTTGTTAATAATTTATAAATTCATAGAAGATTCAATTAGAAGCATATCTTTAGAGATTTCAAATAAATCAAACATAAATGTATACAATTCTTTTTTAACTGTTTTTTTGACGGTTCTTTTAATTAATTTATTGTCTTTTAAAAATATAGATACTATAAAAGATATGGCTATTATTATTGTTTATTCTTTAATTGTTGTTGTGAGTATGTATTTTATTTATAGATCTTTTATTTATATATATATAAAAAATATGAAACTAATTTTTTATTAGGACATTTAAAAAATGAAGAAAAACAGATGAAACAATTTTCAAATTTTATAAAAAAAGTAATTATTAATTATGATTACTATAAGGAGGAAATCAATTGCATGAATAAATTAACATCAGAAGAAACAGAAAGATTACATGAAAGACCATATTTTACATTTGTAGATGCAAATCGATCTTCATTATCAAATGATTTGTTTTTTATAAATTTAACATTTAAAAATGATGGGATGGAAAAATCTTTTAGAACATATCCAGAATCAAATAGTAAAACAAATATTTTAAATAAAACCGTTAGTTTTAAAAGAATAGAACCTAATAGAACACCAGTTATAAAGGTTGATCAAGAATTCACAACTACATGGTGCTTGGATGATGCTAAAAATTTCGAAAATTGTATGGTTACTGTAGTTATTGAATTTCTAGATGTTTTAGAAAGAAAATATACCCAATCTTTTGAGATTGCTTTATCAATGGTTAATGGAGAAATTCATGGAGATGCAATAAGCTATAGTGATCCAGTTCTTAAGAGTGAATAAGTAGTTAAAAAATGTAAAATTTAGTTATAAAGAGTTACGATAAATTAATATATTTATAATTGTAACTCTTTTTTTGCAAATAAAAGTTAATGGATACAAGGATCTTTAAATTATTAATTTTTAATAACTTTTAAAAATTTGATTGTATATGCAAACAGTTGATTTTAATCTTATCTTTATTAAAAATATCAATAATAAAAAAATCTTGCTTATAAAAACTTCAAAGTCAGTGTTTTAAAAAATAATTTAATAATAAGTGCAAGTTCTTTTATTTCTAATCAACTTTTAACCTAAACTTAACATAACTACCTATTTACTATGTTAAGATAATGTAAAGGATGTGAATAGGATGAAAGAATGTATATATGTTATAGAAGATGATGAAAATATTAGAGAAATTATTGATTTAGCTTTGACGAGTGCAGGGTATAATGTTAAACAATTTTCTAATGCTTTAGATGCTTTAAAAAGTATGGAAAATGATCAAGTGGATTTAGCGGTTTTTGATTTAATGCTGCCTGGTATTTCAGGAATTGATGCCATCAAGAAAATTAGAGAAACAGATCAAGAAATGCCCATACTTATTTTAAGTGCAAAAGATCGAGAAATTGATAAAGTCAATGGATTAGATAGTGGTAGTGATGATTATATGACAAAACCTTTTGGGGTTTTAGAATTACAAGCAAGAGTGCGTTCTTTGCTTAGAAGACATACGCCAAAAGTAACACCAATACTTGAAAGTGATACATTGAAAATTGATAAACAAACAAGAATGGTAACTCATAATGGACAAGTCATGGAACTTACTAATAAGGAATATCAATTACTTCTTTATTTAATTGAAAATCATAGTCGTGTAGTAGAAAGAGACGAAATTTTAAATCATATTTGGGGTTATGATTTTATTGGGGAATCAAGAGTTTTAGATGTTCATATTCGTGCTTTAAGAGCAAAATTAGATGATGATGGAAGTAAGTATATTAAGACAATCAGGGGCGTAGGATACCGATTTGTTGAGGAAGTGAAATAAAAATGAATAAAGCGTTATTTAAATATTTTGCGACAGTTTTAATTGTGACATTATTATTTTCTTCAAGTGTATCGATGGTTATTTTATCAGATCAAATGATGCAAACAACAAGAAAAGATATGTACTATACGGTAAAGCTTGTAGAAAATCAAATTGATTATCAAAAACCTTTAGATAATCAAGTAGATAAACTTAATGATTTAGCTTATACAAAAGATACCCGACTTACGATTATTGATAAAGATGGAAATGTCTTAGCGGATAGTGATAAAGAGGGTATTGAAGAAAATCATAGCGGACGTAGTGAATTTAAAGAAGCTTTAAGTGATCAGTTTGGTTATGCGACACGTTATTCTTCAACTGTTAAAAAGAATATGATGTATGTGGCTTATTATCATCGCGATTATGTTGTTCGTATTGCGATTCCTTATAATGGTATCTTTGATAATATAGGACCACTTTTAGAACCATTATTTATTAGTGCTGCTTTATCATTATGTGTTGCTTTAGCTCTTTCTTATCGTTTTTCTAGAACACTTACTAAACCATTAGAAGAAATTAGTGAAGAAGTTTCTAAAATCAATGATAATCGTTATTTAAGTTTTGATCATTATCAATATGATGAATTTAATGTTATTGCGACAAAACTTAAAGAACAAGCAGATACAATAAGAAAAACACTAAAAACTTTGAAAAATGAAAGATTAAAAATAAATAGTATTCTTGATAAAATGAATGAAGGGTTCATTTTATTAGATACAAATTATGAAATACTTATGGTCAATAAAAAAGCTAAACAACTTTTTAGTGATAAAATGGAAGTCAATCAACCTATCCAAGATTTTATCTTCGATCACCAAATTATCGATCAATTAGAAAATATCGGTGTAGAACCTAAAATCGTTACTCTAAAAAAGGATGAAGAAGTCTATGATTGCCATCTTGCTAAAGTAGAATATGGTGTGACTTTACTTTTTGTCAATATCACAGATTCAGTTAATGCTACAAAAATGCGTCAAGAATTTTTTTCAAATGTTTCTCATGAATTAAAAACACCAATGACATCTATTCGTGGTTATAGTGAACTTCTTCAAACGGGAATGATTGATGATCCAAAAGCAAGAAAACAAGCGTTGGATAAAATTCAAAAAGAAGTTGATCAAATGTCAAGTCTTATCAGTGATATCTTAATGATTTCAAGACTTGAAAATAAAGATATTGAAGTTATACAACATCCTGTTCATCTTCAACCAATTGTCGATGATATTTTAGAATCATTAAAAGTTGAAATTGAAAAGAAAGAGATTAAAGCTACATGTGATTTAACACCACAAACATATCTCGCAAATCATCAACATGTCCAACAATTAATGAATAACCTGATCAATAATGCAGTAAAATATAATAAACAAAAAGGAAGTTTAAATATTCATTCTTATCTTGTTGATCAAGATTACATTATTGAAGTAAGTGATACGGGTCGTGGTATTTCACTTATAGATCAAGGACGTGTCTTTGAACGTTTCTTTAGATGTGATGCAGGACGTGATAAGGAAACAGGTGGTACAGGTCTTGGGCTTGCAATTGTAAAACACATTGTTCAATATTATAAAGGAACAATTCATTTAGAAAGTGAATTAGGTAAAGGAACAACCTTTAAGATTGTCTTGCCAATAAATAAGGACTCGTTGTAGTCCTTATTTTTATGAAAAAGAGTTATAACTTGATAAAATGTGTAATTTTACATATTTTATCAAGTAAAAAAATGTATTTTTGCATATTTTATCAAGTTGAAGGGTGTTGTTACTCATTTTCAAGATATTTTGAATATGTTAAAATGTCATAAAAGAGAGGTAGAAAAAATGCTTCAACAAGAAAGACATGAACAAATACTGGCAAGATTAAATACAGAAGGAAAAGTAAAAGTTAAAGAACTCGCAAATGATTTCGAAGTCACAGAAGATTGCATACGTAAAGATTTAACGGCTCTAGAAAAAGAAGGTTTTTTAAAACGTATTCATGGAGGAGCTATGCAAGTAAGAAAGAACCTTCATGCTTATCACGTAGATGAACGTATGAGTGTACGTTTATCACAAAAGAAAATCATTGCGAAAAAAGCAGTTGAATTGATTGAAGAAAATACGGTTATTTTTTTAGGAATTTCTACAGTGAATTTAGAACTTGCCAAGTGTATTTATCAAAAAAATATATCACTTACAATTATTACAAATATGATTGATATTATGCAATTATTTAGACATGGGGAACATAAAGTAAATCTTATTTTCATTGGAGGACATTTTAATCGAGCTAAAGATGGTTTTATAGGTACTCTTGCAATTGAACAAATTCACAATTATCGTTTTGATCTTTCTTTTATCGGTACAGTAGGAATGAATATTCATGATGGAAAAGTAACTACATATGATGTTGAAGATGGTCTTACGAAAAAAGAAGTCATGGATGCAAGTAAAAAATGTTATCTTGTGGCCGAAAATGAAAAGTTCAATTTAGATGGAAACTATGTTTTTGGGCATTTAAGTGAATTTACTGGATATATTGGTGAACAAGAATTAGGAAGTCCTTTTAAGGAAAAAATAATGGAGTATGGGTTAGAAATCATTTAATGATTTCTTTTTTTACGCAAAACCAATAAAACAATTATTGATTGTTATTGTTTTATAACTTATAATAACCTTGTAATAATAAAAAACAATAAAAGGAGGCATGTTATGAATTGTTTATATCAAACAAAAAGAATTTCTAAGTTAAAAGAAAAGATGTTAAGTAGTAAACGTTATGCTTCTATTGAACAAGCACGCATCATTACACGTGTTTATCAAGAAAATGAAGATTTATCTATTCCAAAAAAAAGAGCCTTATCTTTAAAAACAGCACTAGAAGAATTAGAGATTTCTGTAGAAGATGAAGAATTGATTGTAGGAAATCGTACCAAAGGTGTACGTTATGGTGTGGTCTTTCCTGAAAGTGGATGTTCTTGGGTCAACCAAGAATTTGAAACATTACCAACAAGGCCGCAAGATCAATTTTTAGTAAAAGAAGAAGATATTAAAGAATTTAGAGAAAAGATTTATCCTTATTGGCAAGGAAAATCTCTAGAAGATGCGATTAAAGGGACTTATGGAAAAGAAATCAGTGAAATAAGTAAAGTAGTCAAAATTAATCAAAAAGATCATGCTCAAGGTCATATTTGTCCAGATAGTGCTTTATGGTTAAAACTAGGTCCACAAGGATTAATGGAAAAAGCACAAGAAAAATTAAAGAATTGTAGAGAAGATCAAAAGGAATTTTATGAATGTACGATTCTTGTTTTAGAAGGGGCAATTCATTTTATGCAAAGATATCATGATTTGATTATTCAAGAAAATCATGAAGAACTTCAAGAAGTAGGAAAAATGTGTCTTAATCTTTCTAAAAGACCTCCTGAAACCTTTCATGAAGCCGTGCAATCTCTTTGGTTTTTATTTGTGATATTACATATGGAATCGAATGCATCTTCTTTTTCACCAGGAAGATTAGATCAGTATCTTTATCCTTACTATCAAAGAGATATAGAAAATGGAATTTTAGATCAACGAAAAGCATTAGAAATATTGGAATGCTTATGGTTGAAATTCAATCAAATTATTTATTTAAGAAATCAAAACAGTGCGAAATATTTTGCAGGATTTCCAATAGGATTTAATATTGCAATAGGAGGCGTGGACGAAAAGGGAAATGATATATACAATGATCTTTCTTTACTTTGTTTAAAAGCACAAGAGCATTTAGGATTACCACAACCAAATCTCTCTGTTAGATTGAATAAAAATACATCTCATGAATTGATGCAAGCAGCTATTAAAGTCGTTTCACTTGGTAGTGGAATGCCACAATTTTTCAATGATGAAGCAATTATTCATTCAATGATTGATGATTTAGGAATTGAAGAAAAAGATGCACGAAACTATGCTATTGTTGGTTGTGTTGAACTAACAACTCATGGGAATAATTTAGGATGGTCTGATGCTGCAATGTTTAATTTTAATAAGGTATTAGAACTAACACTTAATCATGGAAGATGCTTACTTACAAACCAACAAATAGGTCTTGATTTAGGAAATTTAGAAACCTATGAAACATATCAAGATTTAGAAAATGCTTTCCAAAAACAAATTGATTATTTTATTGATAAAATGATGGATGCTGAAAAAATTGTAGAAAAAGCACATCAAGATTATTTGCCAACCGCTTTTCTATCAACTGTGATCGATGATTGTTTAGAAAAAGGCTTAGATGTTACACGTGGTGGCGCTAAATATAATCTATCGGGAATCCAAATGATTCAAGTAGCTAATCTGGCGGATTCTTTAGCGGCCATCAAAGAACTTGTTTATCAAGAAAAAATGATTGCTAAACATGATTTATTAGAAGCGCTTAAGGTAGATTTTAAAGGATATGAAATTATTCAAACCATGCTTTTAAATAAAGTGCCTAAATATGGCAATGATGTAGCATGGGTCGATGAACTTGGAAGCAAGTGGACAAGTTATTTTAGAGAAAAGATGAAACATTATACAAATTATCGTGGTGGTCGTTATCATACGGGAATGTATACCGTATCAGCTCATGTTCCTATGGGAGAAAATGTAGGAGCTTCACCTGATGGCAGAAATGCCTTAAAACCACTTGCTGATGGGGGGATGTCACCTGTTTATGGCAGAGATAAACAAGGACCAACAGCGGTTTTAAAATCCGTTTCAAGATTAAATAATTCATGTACAACCAATGGCGGTTTACTTAATATGAAATTCTTACCAGAATTCTTTAAAACAGAAACAGGATGTTTGAAATTTGAAAATTTCTTACGCGCTTTCGTTGATTTAAAAGTCCCTCATATTCAATTTAATGTTGTCCGTAAAGAAGAATTGTTAGATGCTAAAGCCCATCCAGAAAACCATCAATCACTAACGATTCGTGTGGCAGGTTATACCGCTTATTTTGTTGAATTGGCAGGTAAATTACAAGATGAAATCATTGAAAGAACAACCTATGAAAACATCTAAAGCACTCGTATTTGATATTAAAAGATTTGCGGTGCATGATGGTCATGGTTTAAGAACAACGGTTTTCTTTAAAGGATGCCCCCTTCGTTGTCGTTGGTGTCAAAATCCAGAAGGTTTAGAGAAAAAAAGACAAGTTCTTTATTTTAAAACAAAATGTATTCATTGTGGATGTTGCCAACAATTTAATGAACATATTGATTATCATGACCGACCTTATTTTAAAAAAAATCAAAATGATTTTACGGATGTTATTAAAGCGTGTCCTAGTGGTGCGATTCAATATGATAGTAAAGAATATGATCTAGATGCTTTACTTTCTAAAATAAAAGAAGATGAAGTCTTTTATAAACATGGCGGTGGTGTGACTTTTTCAGGAGGCGAACCCTTTATGCAAGGGGATTTCCTTATTGAAATCCTAGAAAGATGTAAAGAAGAAAAGATACATACAGCTATTGAAACATCTTTTTATACATCTTTAGAGCTCATCAAAAAGGCTTTGCCTTACTTAGATTTAATCTATATTGATCTAAAGCTTTTTGATGAAGAAAAGCATCAAAAATATACTGGTGTTTCCTCAAAAATCATTAAAGAAAACATTCGTTATGTTTTACAAAGTGAACATAAAAAGAAAGTGATTATCAGAACACCGCTTATTCCACAAATAACAGCAACAGATGAAAACCTTGAAGCAATCGTACGTTACTTAGTTGAGCTTGATCCAAATGTAAACTATGAACTATTAAACTATAATCCTTTAGCTTCATCAAAGTATGAACTTGTCGGTAAAGAGTATGGGATAGATACAAATTATAAAATGTTTGATGAAAAACAAATGCAACATTTTTATGATGTTGCATTGCAGGCAAATTTAAAAAATTTAATAAGAGAATAAAAGGAGAAAAGAAAAATGGAATTTATAATTGATACAGTAAATTTAGAAGATATAAA
>OGZR01000439.1_pt1 | contig 19111 bp, 30 predicted proteins | sample 1576851 | NCBI WGS metagenome assembly OGZR01 (sample SAMEA3541492, study PRJEB24748) | human gut metagenome | biome: human gut; feature: human-associated habitat; material: faeces | place: China | collected 2012
AGCTAATCCGTTCGAATTTGCCTTCACCGCGTGTACCCACGCGTTTCATTGGGTAATTCAAGCGATCGGGATGATTAATACGCCGGCGGATGGAGCGACCGCGCAAACAGGCGCGTACCTGATGGTTGCCGTACTCATCGCTGCCGGTATTGTCAGTTTCCACCCAGGTCACTTCATTATCTTTAACATGTAGACGAAGTGCACAGCGGCTACCACAGTTGACGGAACAGGCACCCCAGATCACTTTTTCGCTGGCCTGTTGTACCGCTGCCGCTGCACTGCGCAGGGTGAACGGTAAAGAAAAACCGCCTGCAGCCAGCGCCAGAGAACCTATCGCGGTTGATTTAACGAGTGTTCTGCGGCTGATGCCCACCATTCGGTCATTTTTGGACATAACTCACTCCCTGTTCTTTATCGTTATATAAATGTTTATATATTGAATATTTAGCGCGCTAACAATAGAGGGAGTCTACCCATTTTGGGTTAAGAATTATTAATCCATATCAATAGAAGGGTATGAGTAATAAGGTGGGATTATGTTGTATGTTCAAATCGCCGGATGTGTCGTATCCGGCGTTCAGTCGATAATGTATTACTGCGGTTCGGCAGGCGCGCCATCCTGGGTAGACTGCGCGGGAGCAGAGACGTTACCGCTGGTGGTGCGGGTGTAGAGAATTTTATGCGTATCATTAGCACAATGCCCGACGACCTGGGAATCAGGCTGATCAACCTGGTCATTGGGTACAATACTTAACGTGAAGCTGCTTTCGGGTACGCCATTATTGATAATGCGCTGTGATATATCGCTCTGTATGCGCTCACAGGATCCCGGCGCGGCGAGTACCGCGGGTGAGGCGAGGGCGAGCAGAAGCGCGGCACAGCAGGTTGAGAGTTTCATCATAAGCTCCTTACGCGAAGATAACTTCTTTAAGCATAGCATTTAACGTGTAAAGTACTGTATTTGCTACTATGATTGAGAATCATCTCTACTCTCTGGTGACTGTTGTGAAATACAAATTACTACCATGCTTACTCGCGATATTCCTCACAGGATGTGACCGCACAGAGGTAACACTTTCATTTACCCCTGAGATGGCCAGTTTCTCTAATGAATTCGATTTTGATCCGCTGCGTGGTCCGGTAAAAGATTTCACTCAGACATTAATGGATGAGCAAGGTGAAGTGACGAAACGTGTTTCTGGGACTTTGTCGGAAGAAGGCTGTTTTGATTCACTCGAATTACTGGATCTGGAAAATAATACCGTGGTCGCTCTGGTACTGGACGCCAATTATTACCGTGATGCCGAGACGCTGGAGAAGAGAGTACGTTTACAGGGAAAATGCCAGCTAGCAGAATTACCTTCTGCCGGGGTGAGTTGGGAAACCGATGATAATGGCTTCGTGATTAAAGCCAGCAGCAAACAAATGCAGATGGAATATCGCTATGATGATCAGGGTTATCCGCTGGGTAAAACCACGAAAAGTAACGACAAAACATTATCTGTCAGCGCCACGCCATCAACGGATCCGATCAAAAAATTAGATTACACAGCGGTTACTTTACTGAATAATCAACGAGTTGGTAATGTAAAACAGAGCTGTGAATATGACAGTCACGCCAATCCGGTGGACTGTCAGCTGATCATTGTTGATGAAGGAGTAAAACCCGCCGTCGAACGGGTTTACACCATCAAAAATACGATCGATTATTATTAATGCTATTGTGCGGTCGGCTTCAGGAGAGTCTGACCCGGTGTTTTGTGCTCTGCCAGATACTGATGCTGGAATATACACATGCGAATGGCATTACGATATTGACCATTAATAAAGAACTCGTGCATCAATTCACCTTCAACCGTAAAGCCAAGCTTGCGGTAAATGTGAATCGCTTTTTCATTCTCTTTATCGACGATCAGATACAGCTTATAGAGATTGAGAACGGTGAAGCCATAGTCCATTGCTAATTTGGCGGCACGGGTTGCCAGACCTTTCCCCTGATACTCCGGGGAGATAATTATCTGAAATTCTGCCCGGCGATGTACATGGTTAATTTCCACCAGCTCCACCAGACCGGCTTTTTCGCCGTCACATTCCACCACAAAGCGTCGTTCGCTCTGATCGTGAATATGCTTATCATACAGATCAGAGAGTTCAACAAAGGCTTCGTAGGGTTCCTCAAACCAGTAACGCATCACACTGGCGTTATTGTCGAGTTGATGTACATAGCGTAAATCTTCACGCTCCAGCGGGCGTAGCTTAACACTGTGGGCGCTTGGCATAACGTGTCCTTACATTCCTTAAATCAATAACAGGTTAGGGGGTAATAACGCGGCCAGTTCGACGGTCCAGGCAGCGCAAAGTATTTGGCTCCCAGTAGGCATTGATGTTGGCGCTTTGCTCACATTTATCGCGGTTATCAAAAGCGGCGTCGGCTTTATCCCACTCTTTTTCAGTGCGTTTATTCACTTTCTGACGCAGATTGCGCGTGTCATTCCATTGCTCTTTTTCCATAGCGGCGTGCTGGCGGCTTTGTGCACTGTCGCCAGACTCAATCACCAGTTTGTTAGTTTCGGCATGAACAGTTGTGCTCAGTGCCAGTGCGCAAGGCAGCAGAAAAGCGAGCAGGCCGATTCGTTTGCTGAGAGTGATTTTCATAATTCATTCCCTGTATGAATGATTAAAGGAGATTCTACACCATCCACTGCGAACGCAAAACGTACCAGGAGGGTGTTTATATTGATGATATTATGTCGCCCTATAACTATACATGATGTCAATAAGTGACAAAGATGATTAAAACAACGTTACTATTTTTTGCTACTGCGCTGTGTGAAATTATTGGATGCTTTCTGCCCTGGTTGTGGTTAAAACGAAACGCCAGTATCTGGCTGTTGCTTCCGGCGGGGATTTCACTGGCGCTGTTTGTCTGGTTGTTAACGTTGCATCCAGCGGCGAGTGGGCGTGTTTACGCGGCTTATGGTGGCGTTTATGTCTGCACGGCGTTGATGTGGCTGCGCGTTGTGGATGGCGTGAAACTGACTCTTTATGACTGGACGGGTGCGTTGATTGCGCTTTGCGGCATGTTGATCATTGTTGCGGGCTGGGGGCGCACGTAGGAACATAAATCCATTTTATCAATAAGATAAGAGGAAGTGTCAGCTGACAAAAGGTATTCTATTTCATCTTTTGTCAACCATTCACAGCGCAAATATACGCCTTTTTTTGTGATCACTCCGGCTTTTTTCGATCTTCATACTTGTATGGTAGTAGCTCAGTTGCGTAGATTTCATGCATCACGACAAGCGATGCAAGGAATCGAACATGAAGATCGTAAAGGCTGAAGTTTTTGTTACCTGTCCGGGGCGTAATTTCGTCACATTAAAAATCACCACTGAGGACGGTATTACGGGCCTTGGGGATGCCACCCTCAATGGACGTGAGCTTTCCGTGGCCTCTTATTTGCAGGATCACCTTTGTCCGCAGCTTATTGGTCGCGATGCGCACCGTATCGAAGATATCTGGCAGTTTTTCTATAAAGGTGCTTACTGGCGTCGCGGTCCGGTTACGATGTCGGCCATTTCAGCGGTTGATATGGCGCTGTGGGATATTAAAGCCAAAGCTGCCAACATGCCGCTTTACCAGTTACTCGGCGGCGCGTCTCGTGAAGGGGTGATGGTTTATTGCCATACCACCGGTCACAGTATTGATGAAGCTCTGGATGATTATGCCCGTCATCAGGAGCTGGGATTCAAAGCCATCCGCGTGCAGTGCGGAATCCCTGGTATGAAAACCACCTACGGCATGTCGAAAGGTAAAGGTCTGGCTTATGAACCCGCAACCAAAGGACAGTGGCCGGAAGAGCAGCTGTGGTCGACGGAGAAATACCTCGATTTCATGCCGAAATTGTTTGACGCGGTACGTAACAAGTTTGGTTTTAATGAACATTTGCTGCATGACATGCACCATCGCTTAACGCCTATTGAAGCGGCGCGCTTTGGTAAAAGCATTGAAGATTATCGCATGTTCTGGATGGAAGACCCGACGCCTGCAGAAAACCAGGAATGCTTCCGTCTCATTCGCCAACATACCGTCACACCCATCGCAGTGGGTGAAGTCTTCAACAGCATCTGGGACTGCAAACAACTGATTGAAGAGCAACTCATCGATTATATCCGCACCACGCTGACCCATGCAGGCGGAATTACCGGTATGCGCCGGATTGCCGATTTTGCTTCGCTGTATCAGGTACGTACTGGCTCACACGGTCCTTCCGATTTGTCACCAGTCTGCATGGCTGCAGCGCTGCACTTTGATCTGTGGGTCCCCAATTTCGGTGTCCAGGAATACATGGGTTATTCCGAACAAATGCTCGAAGTCTTCCCGCACAACTGGACTTTCGATAACGGCTATATGCATCCGGGAGACAAACCGGGTCTTGGCATCGAATTCGATGAAAAGCTGGCGGCGAAATATCCCTATGAACCTGCTTATCTACCAGTCGCACGTCTGGAAGATGGCACGCTGTGGAACTGGTAAGGAGTAAGATAATGAAAAGCATATTAATTGAAAAACCGAATCAACTGGCGATTGTCGAACGTGAAATACCCACCCCGTCAGCGGGTGAAGTACGAGTAAAAGTGAAACTTGCCGGAATTTGTGGTTCTGATAGCCATATTTATCGTGGGCATAATCCTTTTGCGAAATATCCGCGCGTCATTGGACATGAATTCTTTGGCGTCATTGATGCGGTGGGTGACGGCGTGGAAAGCGCCAGAGTCGGTGAACGTGTTGCTGTCGATCCGGTGGTCAGCTGTGGGCATTGCTATCCGTGCTCTATAGGTAAACCGAACGTTTGTACGACACTTGCTGTATTAGGTGTGCACGCTGACGGTGGTTTCAGTGAATATGCCGTGGTTCCGGCAAAAAATGCGTGGAAAATTCCTGAAGCAGTGGCCGATCAATATGCGGTGATGATCGAACCTTTTACCATTGCGGCTAACGTAACCGGACATGGTCAACCGACTGAAAATGATACCGTTCTGGTTTATGGTGCCGGTCCAATCGGCCTGACGATCGTTCAGGTATTAAAAGGCGTCTATAACGTTAAAAATGTGATTGTTGCCGATCGCATTGATGAACGACTGGAAAAAGCGAAAGAGAGCGGGGCAGACAGGGCGATTAATAACAGCCAGACACCGCTTGGCGAGATTTTCGCTGAAAAAGGCATCAAGCCGACATTAATTATCGATGCGGCTTGTCATCCTTCTATCCTGAAAGAGGCCGTAACGCTGGCTTCTCCAGCGGCACGTATTGTATTGATGGGCTTCTCCAGTGAACCGTCTGAAGTGATTCAGCAAGGAATTACCGGAAAAGAACTCTCTATTTTCTCTTCACGCTTAAATGCAAATAAATTTCCGGTTGTTATCGACTGGTTAAGTAAAGGGTTAATTAAACCAGAAAAATTAATTACCCATACGTTTGATTTCCAGCATGTTGCTGATGCCATTAGTTTATTTGAACAGGATCAAAAACATTGCTGCAAAGTCTTACTCACTTTTTCTGAATAATACCAATAACGGCGAGTAAGTAGTACGCATCTTACCTCTTTTTTAGAGATAACCATTATGACAATAGAAAAACATGAAAGAAGCACTAAGGATTTGGTGAAAGCAGCAGTATCGGGATGGCTGGGCACTGCGCTTGAATTTATGGATTTCAAGAGTCATACGTGTCAACTATTTGATAAATATTAAATTAATTTTTCATTGCTTCGTTATGGGGCATGGTTGGGGCAAACTCGCTTAACTGTGTATTTAACAAAGCTACCTGTGCATTATTGTTTTCAGACATCCATTTTCCGTATACCTGAAATACCATTTGCGCATCTGCATGGCCCATCTGGTTTGCTATAAATGCCGGGTTAGCACCAGCTGTCAGCGACCAGCAGGCATAAGTATGTCTCGACTGATATGATTTTCGATGGCGGAGTCCGGCACGTTTTATCGCTGCGTCCCACATCTGCCTTATTGAGTCAACGGTAAAATGGTCACCATAATTTTTTACTCTCGCTGACACTTCAGGTTGAAAAACAAAGGTGCATTTATGTTTTTCTGTTCTGCCATACTCTCTGAGGTGAACATCAATGATATGCTCTTTGCTCAGTCTCGTTAATGTCATCTGACTCCGGAGAGCGTCGATTGCTGGCTTAATAAGATGAATGACCCGATTGGTTCCCGCCTGTGTTTTTGGGACCGTGAAACGGTCTTTTGCTAAATTTCTCCTGATCATCATTGTTCCATTTTTCAGATCTATGTCCTCCCATCCAAGTGCACACAGCTCACCAGGGCGAACGCCAGTATAAACAGAAACACACCATAAATTTTTGGCTTGCTGATTTCTGCACGCATCGATAAGACGGATGAATTCCTCCCGCGAAAGAGGATCCGGAATGGTTCTTGATTCCTTTAATGGCGAGATCCCCTTAAACGGGTTATCTGCCAGGTAACCGTTATCAACACCAAACTGGAACACGGCGTTAAGATTTGTCATGTAATTATTTACAGTTACAGCCGATCTCCCTGGTTGTGTAACAATATAGTTACTTTTGGGGATCTGGTATCCAGTCAGTAGCTCTTTACGAACCTCCAGTAATTTTTCTTTATTAATCGATGAGGCAAGATTTTTTTCACCGATTATGCTCAGGATATTTTTGATGACGGCACGGTATGTGTTGAGTGATGTTTTTGCGACTTCAGTTTCTTTCAGTGCCAGAAATTTTTCAGCCAGTTCTTTTATGGTTAAATCTTGTCGGGCCTCACCAAATTTTTCCAGATTGCGTGAGGAGGGAAACTGTTTTGCATAGTCGAAAACACCAGTTTTTATTGCGTAACAAACAGAGGCGCGTAGCTCACCTGCAACGCGCCTGTTTTTTGCTGTGTCAGGAACCCCCAGGTTTTCCCTGACTCTTACGCCTTTATAAACAAACCAGATACGTAATTTCCCTCCATGGTTTTCCACGCCTGTCGGATATTTCATTTCAACTTCTCTCATTAGTTAGTGTGGCTTTTAGTCAAGTAAGATGACGTCTTGGTCTTGCTGATGCCTGGCGCTCAATCCAGCGATCAATTTCTTCCAGGTTGTAAAAGCATGGACTGTTATCCCATGGCATACCGTCATGAGCGACATGCTTATATTCCCTTCCTTCCATAAACGATTTTTCCCGGGCCTTTTTTAACGTACCTTTTTTTATTCCTTTCAGCGCAATTAACTGCTCTTCGGATACCCATTTGCCGGGAGAGACAATCATGATTACTTCGCTCATCGATTTCTTTATCTCTTACATCAGACGAGCGCCGGTTGCAGAATACCAGTCACAACCGGCGACAGTTGAACATTAAGAATCAGTCTGACTCGGGATCAGTTTTTGCCAGATAGCTGAAACGTATTTTGCCTGGTAACGGGCGTCATCAAGTGCATTATGGCGCTCACCTTCGAATGGAATAGCCGTTCTGGCATCGAAGTCTATGGCTTTCCCCAGCTCAACGATTGTGCGTACATCGCGATCGTTGTAGTAACGCCACGGGCAGGGGATCCCCTGCCGTTCGTATGAACGGCGCAAAATCGTGTTGTCGAAGTTGGCTCCATTTCCCCAGACATGAACAAAAAATTCACCGGAGTTTTCGTCGATAAATTCCCGCAATTGTAACAGTGCATCATCTAACGGGATTTCATCGGTCATAATGGCAGATTGCGCTTCGCGTGATTGCTTAAGCCACCATTTAATGGTGTCCCGATCAATGACTCCGCCAGCAGTTTCCAGATCGATAGTCTTACTAAATTCCGGTCCCATATCTCCGGTTTGCGGATCGAAAAATATTGCACCTATTGAGATGATCGGGGCATCAGGATTTTTTCCCATGGTTTCAAGGTCGATCATTAGATGGTCACACGTCCTGCTGGTGGATGTGATTTCGTGATGACCGTTCACCTTAATTGGGTGATCTGCCGTCTCGCCAGTTTCATTATCGCTATTGTGATGCTGATTGCCGCCAGTGTTCTCCTTGTGTGGATGTTCAGCGCCTTCCATTTCCTCCGGATCATCTTCCTGAACTTCAACCTGATACTCTTCATCGAATGTTTCTTGGTATGTTGCGTCGCCCATCACCGCGCCACAATCAGGGCAGTTGCCGCCGCCGGTCTGACCGCAGGCGGTGCAGGCTTTTTCCACTTCCTGTTGCGCCACTGGTTCAGGCTGTTTCGTTTCTGGCTCGTTTTGTAACGCATTTGGACTGTTTTGTTCCGCTTTTTGGTAGTTCCGTTCCGATTCATGCTGGTTCTGGTTCACAGAATCGCGGGTCTGGATCCCCTTAACCCATTTCGGATCATTCGGGTCACTAATCCCTTCAACAAATTCACCACGTGATGCAGCAAGCAACTTATCGGCGTCAGGCTGGCTGATATTGGCTGCCTGCATAATTTTGTTTACTTCGTCAGCGGTAACTTTTATCGGCTCTGGTTGTTCTGAATCTTCAGCGGTATCTACATTTTGCGGTAAGCCCGTGTATGTGCCATTTTTTCGGGCAAAATATTCTTCTTTTGTGATTTCAGTGGCGCCAGCAGCCAGTGCCTTATCCAGACCAGAAAGTTTGTTTGCGCGACCGTATTTTTCTCCGTCCTTATCTGCGAAGAGGAAATAGAACGGCCCCTCACGCTCTACAGATGGTTCAGCTTCCGGCGCGGTTTCATTTTTTGGGATATCAGATACCTCAGTTTCCACTGCATCAGTTTGTGTTTCTGATGACTGGAGAACAGCAACAGTGCCCAGGTCTGTTTCTTCATTCTCAAACACGCCCTTTGTCGTCAGGTATTCGCAGATATATTTGTTCAGTGCTACGGGATCTTTGTGAATGTCGATCGGACGCTCACGGACAAGGCCAAAAATAGTTTGGCGGTCGTAGCGAAGGGCATCAGGCTGTTTGCGTATTGATGCCGAGATACGCTTCCAGTCTTCGCGGTCGTTGTCGATAACTTCTTTTTTTGCCCAGCGATGGATGCTGCCGTCAATGTTTCCGGCATCCACATCACCAGGCCAGAGAGCGTAGGCCAGTTCGTCATCCAGTGTTTTCCATGTCTGCTTGTATTCGCGATGAATGGCAGCAATGACCGAGCTCTTTTTTCCTGTTGAATTTTCAGTGTACTGTTGATTGGCTCTGGCGCGGGCGAGATCAACAACAGACGTGTATTTTCCGGTTTCCTTGCGTTCACCTTCGCGACGTTTTTTCCAGATGCGCATCTCTGCCTGAATTTCGGGCCATTTAGCACCAGGAATACATTTATGCTTAACCCACCCAATGGCGTGCAACTTAAGCTCCGGATACATGGCGTTAACTTCTGGCATTTTCATCAACGCTTCAACGATATGTCCGTCGAATGTTGCCATGTCTTCCTGCAACAATTCCTGTGCGCTAATAACCATATCAACGGTGATGTTTTCACATGTGTCGAACTTAACCATGACAGCGTTCTGTACTTCAGGGGCCAGCTTGTCAAAAGTGACGTTCATCGGATCGGATTCAGTCTCAACCGGGACAAAAGAAGCAGACTCCTCATCCCAGCGGTTTTCCTGCATATATTCAGCATCCCATGAATCGAGGGCAGGGCGGGGTATGCCAGGTTTATCCTCGCAGACAATAAATTTATAAGCGCAGTCCTGAGCAGCCGGATAATGTTCCAGGAATTGCCAGTGAAATTTTGCTCGAGCACGGCGTTCGTCGCCAGCTTCAATGGCTGTGGCTACAGCCACAGCGCCTTCTTCCCTTGTTGCCAGTTCGTCAGGAATAGCGACGCAAATAAAGACTTTACTCATTTTGTTTTAACCTCATGACAGATTTAAGGATGAACAAATCCCTGCCATTGCTGGCATATAAGAATGAAACCGGATATTTATTACGGAACTGTTTTAAAGACCTGCCGGGATTTCGATATTATTCTGGTGAATAACTTTATCGACCGGGTAACAGTTACCGGGAATTTTCTGTTCGGTTGCTGCAGTCATACACTCCTGCATTGTCCTGTGAACACTGACTGCAATATCAACTGGCACTCCGGAAACAAGAAAAACTGTCAGAACAAGCGCAAATGCTGAATTCATTGTGCACATCCTTTTGGCATCAGACGTAAACGAGCCAGCATTGAAACAATGCATATTTTATTTAATAGCTCCCGTTCTTGTTTTCTCTTGTTAATGGCATCTTCAGTAAATACAGGGTTACTGATAGTGACACCAATTTCAAAACAACCTTCAGACGTATTAACGTTTGGTAATAACGTTTTCATTATCGCGTCCTCAACAATGAATTTTGTGATGCAGTGCCTGGTGCCTCCAAGTGACGTTAACCAGTTAACAATTAACGTCGGATACAGAGAATCCACCCATAACACTGTTTTTGGTTTTAACTGTTCCGCGTGCGCTTAGCCGCATTCACCGCATCACAAAATTCACTTTAAAAACGGCGGCAGAGCAGTCACGGAGTAAAACTGATACCGCCAAACGTCACCAGAAAATTGATAACAGAGGGCGTTGCAGCGGGGTTGTCACTTAAGCGTATGGTCAACCTGACAACTCGGTGTCCTCAACGGGGAAGGAATAACCCCGCCATACTTACCGCCGCGCCATTTTGCGGGTTGCCACAACCGGAAGCGCACGGTCGAATTAAATTTAACGACACCGTACAGTGAGACGAACTTCGCCGTGCGCTTTCGTGTTGTGTGCCTGCTTTTAACCACGTCAGGCGAGGTGGTATCCTTAAAATCACCACAGTTTTAAGGATTCATTAAGCAATGTCGCAACCACCAATAAATCCGCTTAAGAACATGAAAATTGATTACTGGTATAAAGCGCTTACAGTTGTTGGCGCTGCGTTGTTTGTCTTTAATGGAACGTCTTTTTTTGACAGATATCCCGTTGTTCCATTGGGTTTTTTGTCCTCCGGCATCTTTTTTATTGGTTTGGGGGAGTGGATTAATCACCCTCTCAAAGTGAGATTTATTGGCCCTGGAGTTTGGACTCGTGGATATAATCGTTCTTCGTGCGCACTCGGTATCATCTTCGACATACTTGGTTGTTTCCTGATTGTTACAGGAGTCGTCAAGTTCTTCTGATGTAAAACCGCAAATGGGGCACGTAACGGGAATTTTGAAAAGCGTTTCTCCGGGTTCCAGAACAAAATTTTCTGCGGTCTGATTTTGCTTCTCATATTTGTGCTCCGCGTCATTGTGAGAGCACATTCTTATTCTGAGTGCCTGTTTAAACTCACTGAAGCTGAGAGCTTCTTCGCCTTCGGCAAGGCCTTCGAAGTATTCTTCGTAAGCCTTTTCCATGATTGTGTCGAAATCCATATCACTCACCTGAGTTTCTTTCCAGCCAGCGACGGGCACCATTTTCGGTTTTAAACGTTTTGCTTTTGGTATACGTCATCGCGGTGAACGTGCCGTCCTGGTTGGGGAACACGCCACATACCAGAGATTCGCTGTTGCCAAGATCGATAGTATCCATGCTGACCTCATTTCCCCTTAACGCCGGGGTAGCGGAACTGTTTGCTGAGAACACCGTGCGGTGTCTTGATGGAAAGTAATTTAGAATAACCTAACATGAGAGGCAAGTGTTTTTTGTTAGATTAGTCTAACAAAAAGAGTGGGCGCAACTAATCACTTGAAAAGAATGTTATTTTATTGATTTATTTTTACGCGCTTTAAGCATTTCTTCGAAGAGTTTGTTGAAGTTTTCTACTCTTGCGCGCATTTCAGACAGCAAGGCTTCCTGCTCGGAAGATGGAAGAGCATCGAATAATTCGATCAATTCTTTGTGGTTGGGAGTTAGCTCTGTTTCCACATGAAGTTCTTGTGCAGGCACTGGTGCCTTGTCTTCGTCACCAAACATTAGCCATGTAGGTGAGCACTTCAGAGCATCCGCTAAAGCAAACAATCGTTTTCCGACTGGCTGGGTTTCGTCTCTTTCCCATTGTGAAATTGTGACGTGAGCAACTCCAGCGAGGCGCGCAGCTTCTCGTTGTGTTAAGCGTAATTCTTTTCGTCGCGCCAGAACTCGCTGGCCTAGGGTTCTTGTATCCATAGTTAGGTAATTCTAATTTTTCTTGACTTAGATATCCCGCGCACAATAATGTTAGAAAAGTCTAACAAGAGGGGGCTTTGATGCTTAAAGTTGACGCAATTACTTTTTTTGGCAGCAAAACAAAGCTTGCCAATGCCGCAGGAGTGAGACTGGCAAGTGTTGCTGCTTGGGGGATACTGGTTCCTGAAGGTCGCGCGATGCGTCTACAGGAGGCATCTGGCGGGGAGCTTCTGTATGATCCCAAGGTTTATGACGAATATCGTAAGACGAAGCGGGCGGGGCGGTTGAACAATGAAAATCACTCCTGAACAGGCTCGTGAGGCTCTGGATGCCTGGATATGTCGACCAGGAATGACACAGGAGCAGGCGACGATATTAATCACTGAAGCATTCTGGGCTTTGAAAGAGCGCCCGAACATCGATGTTCAGCGTGTCACAGATGAAGGTGGCGCGGTTGATCAGCGAGCGCTTGGCGTTAATCGAGTGAAGATATTCGAACGCTGGAAGGCTATCGACACCAGGGATAAGCGTGAAAAGTTCACGGCGCTAGTGCCTGCAATTATGGAGGCTATCCGGATTAATGATTTCAGGTTGTATCGTGAAATTAGTGACGGAAAAAGCATCACGTACATGATCGCCGGGTTAAACAAAGAATATGGCGATGTGGTGGAGTCCGGACTGCTTTTTGCTGATCCTGCCGTAGTGGATCGTGAAACTGACGAACTTATAGAAAAAGCAATTGCTTTCAAACTTGCGTATCGACAGCAATACCAACAAAAAGCTGGATGGAATTATGAGCCTTCTTTTTGCTGAACGCCCACTGGTTATAAACACACAGCTTGCGATGAAGATTGGCTTAAATGAAGCCATTGTGTTGCAGCAGTTGCATTACTGGTTGAGAGATACCAATTCCGGCATGGAATGTGATGGTGTTCGCTGGATTTACAACACAACGGAACAATGGCTGGAACAGTTCCCATTCTGGTCAGAGTCAACGTTAAAGCGCGCGTTTGCAAGTCTGAAAACGCTGGGGCTTTTGCGTTGTGAAAAGCTCAATAAATCAAAGCGCGATATGACCAATTTCTACACGATCAACTATGGGAGCGAGCTTTTAGATGGTGGCAAATTGAACGAATCCATCGGTTCAAAATGCGCCGCTCCATCAGGTCAAAATGACACGATGGAAGAGGTCAAAATGAAACGCTCCATTGGTTCAAAACGACCCAATGTCATCGGGTCAAAATGGCCTGATGATCTTACAGAGAATACAACAGAGATTACTACAGAGAATAAAAACACTTTTCGTCCGGAAGCTTCGCAACCGGACCCGCAGACCGCTGAACAGGATTTTTTAATCCGGAACCCCGACGCGGTTGTGTTTAGTGCGAAAAAACGCCAGTGGGGTAGCAGGGAGGATTTGGCGTGTGCGCAGTGGATTTGGGGGCGGATCGTGAACCTTTACGAACAGGCTGCCAGCGACGATGGAGAGATCATGCGACCAAAAGAGCCTAACTGGACAGCCTGGGCCAATGACGTGCGCACAATGCGGATGCTGGATGGCAGAAGCCACAGACAAATTTGCGAAATGTTTGGTCGGGTACAGCGAGATCCATTCTGGGTAAAAAACATCATGAGCCCGTCAAAACTCCGCGAAAAATGGGACGAACTGGTCATCCGCTTGGGACGTTCACCTGTACAGCGTTGTGTGAATCATATTTCTGAACCGGATACAGAAATTCCGCCTGGTTTCAGGGGATAAGTGTTGATTTCAGGTCATGAGGTAATTTTAAGGAGGACTTGTGGCAAAAGTTTTTACACAGGAAGAGCGGGAAAAAATTAAAGAGCAGGTGGTCGAACTTGTGCGCCAGAGCGGTCGCGAGACATTACGACAGTTGGAAGCTAAAACAGGTGCGACAAGATATCTGATGAGCATTCTTGCCAGAGAGCTGGTTGCCAGTGGTTATGTATACAACTCCGGCTACGGGTTATTCCCGTCTGAACAGGCACGAAAGGACTGGCAAAATGCCCGCAAAAAACTCTCTAGGGCGAAGGTGAAGAAACCCGCTGTGGTTGATCCGGACCTTATCTGGTCACTACCTGATGGAGAAATACGTCGCTACGACAGTCGTCTAAACATAATCTGTCGCGAGTGCCGGAAGAGTGAAGCTATGCAGCGTGTACTGGCTTTCTATCAGGGTAATTTTCAGGAGGCGGTACTGTGAGTGAAATTAGCTATCAGGCTTCAATTACCGCTGGCATTCGCATCAAAGGAGAGGAGCATGGAAATAAAACCAGAGGATTAGTTAAGCAATATCGTTTTATTTCCGATAAAAGAGGATGACCCTCGTAATCAGGTTAATTTTCTTTATGAGCCATCGGAAAGACCATATTGCCATCACGCTTCTGTCCGGGTTGACGAAAAAGAGCGTCAGGTCCGCTGTAAAATCTGAGGTGCAGTTGTGGAGCCATTTGACTGGATGCTCTCTGTGGCGAAAAGAGAAACCAGACTGGCAGATGATGTAAGGCTCTTGCGCCAGGAGGAACGGGAAAGACGAAAAAATATAGAAAAGCTAATTCAGATTGAGCGTAACGGGAAAGCGCGGATACGCAGGGTGACAAAATCCAGAACTGAATAATTAAATTTAGCACTGTTAAAAATTTAATCCTTAACCGGAGGGATTTCTGCACCCTCAGAACATCAGGAGGCCGCCCGAAAGGGCGGTAGTTAAATGCGAAAGTTTAAAATAATTATTGAAACGGGAATAGCCGGTGGAGATTTCGAGGATGAATTCGAAGTGGATAATGATGCGACGCCTGATGAAATACATGACGAAGCAAAAGATATTTTCTTTAACTACTGCAATTAATCATATCACGAAATAAAAGACGAAGAGGAAGAACAAAATGGCTGATTTTGGTTCAACTAAATACAACGTCGGTTTTGAAGAATGGCATGAACTGTTAATGGACTATGCAGAGTTACGTGGTGGCAGTGCTGCTGATGCTGAAGCATGGCGTGATGATTATGAAGCAGGAAAAACTCCGGTCGAAGCATATTGTGATGAGTGGGGCGATGAATGAGCGAGGTTAATTATCAGGAAGGGCATGAAACGGCGGGGCAAGCAAAAACAGTGGCATGGCGATATCGCTACGTGAAAAAAAGGCGTTACGGACTTTCAGGGGAAGTAGTGGTCTGGTGACTGGAAATATGTACCGAAAAAAGAGGATTGTAACGATAGGCCGAACTATGAAATTCAGGCCTTATTCACTGCCCCGCCAGTCCCGGTTACATCAGAAGAACTGGTTAAAGCTGTGCACTTTTATGAACAACTAAAACGCGAAAATCCACCAGCATCCGGAAACCTGATTACAGGTTCCCAGATAAGGCAATGAGCTACCTGGCGCAGAACGGGCTGATAAGTATGGGGAATGTTTTACGATGAATATTTAGACTAAAGAGTTTGTAACGCTATGTAAGTGATTTTTTCTGGTTTAGATATTTATATGTCCGGCTAAATTGAGGTGTGTTTAAATGTTATTGCACATTGATTGTAGGGGGAATAATGAAAAACGCATTGCAGTTTTTGTTTGTTGCGTTCTGGTTGTTCGCATCATGTATGCCCATCATCTTCACAGCAAGGTATATGGAAAAAGTTGATGTTTTGATATTAATATTTGGATATATAAATGCCCTTTTTTTAGGGGTGTTCATGGCGGTCATGTGCATTGAATACTGGCGGTAAATACAGCGAACTCCATTGGTTTAGTTGGATATTTACTGTGCTGGACAAAACGGTTTGCGGGGAAATCTTAGTTAAGTAGAATGACTGCGGGTGCTTGAGGCTATCTGCCTCGGGCACGAACACCAACGGCAGGTAGAGAAAAGCCCCAGTTAACATTACGCGTCCTGCAAGACGCTTAACATTAATCTGAGGCCAATTTCATGCTAGACACATGTAGGTTAGCCTCTTACGTGCCGAAAGGCAAGGAGAAGCAGGCTATGAAGCAGCAAAAGGCGATGTTAATCGCCCTGATCGTCATCTGTTTAACCGTCATAGTGACGGCACTGGTAACGAGGAAAGACCTCTGCGAGGTACGAATCCGAACCGGCCAGACGGAGGTCGCTGTCTTCACAGCTTACGAACCTGAGGAGTAAGAGACCCGGCGAGGGAGAAATCCCTCGCCACCTCTGATGTGGCAGGCATCCTCAACGCACCCGCACTTAACCCGCTTCGGCGGGTTTTTGTTTTTATTTTCAACGCGTTTGAAGTTCTGGACGGTGCCGGAATAGAATCAAAAATACTTAAGTAGCGCGCAGGGATAAGAGGGATGGTCCCTTAAAGGGGAGAGCTAATTATCCGGAAGGATTCTGATGATGAACATCGAAGAACTGCGTAAAATTTTTTGTGAAGATGGCCTCTATGCTGTGTGCGTTGAAAATGGAAATCTTGTTAGTCATTACCGCATTATGTGTTTGCGAAAGAATGGGGCTGCGTTAATTAATTTTGTGGATGGTCGAGTGACAGACGGATTTATCTTGCGCGAAGGTGAGTTTGTCACTTCATTACAGGCACTGAAAGAGATCGGAATAAAAGCAGGCTTTTCAGCTTTTGCAGAAGAATAAACTCATCTACAATCTTGCGCGGGGCTGAACTCCCGCTGAGTAACACCGTGCCACCGGAGAAAACCGATGGCACGCAACGTAAAATATTACAATTCTGATAATTCGCCCGTTCTTGCCTGCACGCACGAGCGGTATTCTCACGCATTCAAGTCTGAATGGTTCCAGCACCCTCCATGCACTGAAGAGCAGGCTGAATGGATAATTCAGTGTTACCGCAGGCGCGGATACGAGGTTAAGAAAGCTCTTAGTCTCGACTACCGTCACTGGATAATCTCAGTCAGATTGCCTTACTCCGAACGCCCACCGCGTCCGTCCCGTACATTCCAGCAACGCATCTGGAGGTAACGTGCGGGTATTACTTCGACCTGTTCTGGTACCGGAACTCGGGCTGGTGGTCGTTAAGCCGGGCCGTGAATCCATGCCGGTATTCCACAATACCCGGGTACTGGTGGAGCCGGAACCGAAAAGCATGCGTAATCTGCCGTCCGGGGTCGTTCCTGCCGTTCGCCAGCCGCTGGTGGAAGACAAAACATTGCTGCCGTTTTTCAGTAACGCACGGGTAATTCGTGCTGCTGGTGGTGCTGGTGCATTGTCTGACTGGCTGTTGCGCCATATTAAATCCTGCCAGTGGCCACACGGCGATTATCATCACAGCGAAACCGTTATTCACCGTTATGGTACCGGCGCAATGGTGTTGTGCTGGCACTGCGACAACCAGCTGCGTGACCAGACATCCGAATCACTCGAGCAACTTGCTCATCAAAACCTGTCAGCATGGATGATTGACGTCATCGGTCACGCAATAAGCGGTACGCAGGAGCGTGAATTATCTCTGGCTGAATTATCCTGGTGGGCGGTCCGCAATCAGGTGGCGGACGCGCTACCGGAAGTGGTATTACGTCGCTCGCTGGGATTACCAGCGGAAAAAAACTGCTCGGTGTACCGCGAAAGCGACATCGTACCGGGAGAGCAGACCGCCACCAGCATATTGAAACAGCGCACAAAAAATCTTGCACCGTTGCCTCACGCCCACCAGCAACAAAACCCATCACAGGAAAAGACGGTGGTAAGCATCACCGTTGATCCAGAGTCTCCGGAATCTTTCATGAAGCTGCCTAAACGTCACCGTTGGGTTAAGGAGAAATACACACGCTGGGTTAAGACACAGCCGTGTGCTTGCTGCGGTATGCCAGCCGACGATCCGCATCATCTGATTGGTCACGGGCAGGGCGGAATGGGAACCAAAGCACATGATCTCTTTGTGTTGCCTTTGTGCAGAAAGCATCACGACGAGTTGCATACGGATACCGTGGCATTTGAAGAGAAGTATGGCTCCCAACTGGAGCTGATTTTTCGATTTATCGATCGCGCGCTGGCAATTGGTGTGCTGGCCTAATTTTGTGGAGTAAGTTGATGCGTGATATTCAGATGGTTCTTGAGCGTTGGGGGGCATGGGCGGCTAATAATCATGAAGATGTGACCTGGTCGTCCATTGCCGCCGGTTTTAAGGGATTAATTCCTTCAAAAGTAAGATCTCGTCCGCAATGCTGTGACGATGACGCGATGATCATTTGTGAATGTATGGCTCGCCTGAAAAAAAACAACAGCGATTTACATGATTTATTGGTGGACTATTATGTCGGCGGCATGACTTTTATGGCGCTTGCACGTAAGCATGGGCGATCTGATTGTTGGGTTGGCAGGATGCTCCAGAAAGCTGAGGGCGTAGTGGAGGGCATGCTGATGGTGTTGGATCTCCGATTGGAGATGGATGCTGATTGTTCGAAATAATTAAAGGAAAAGTTGCTGTCTGATTTTCATTAGTCTAACATTTTAAATGTTGGAATCGCAACGTAGTTATTATCATATAACAGCTTGTTTCCTGATTTAGCCAGCCTCCCCAAAGGCTGGTTTTTTTCTAATAAGTATCATTTCGGGTGGGGATTTTATTGTTTAACCCATAATAGTTCATTGACATTGAATCCCAACTTTTGAGCGGTACGCACATAGTCTGCTTTTACATTATCTGGAATAGTTTGGGTCCTTGCCAGAATCCATAGGTATTCTCTGTTCGGACCACTGACAAGAGCATACTTATACTCATCATCCAGCTTGATTACATTATAGCCACCATAGAAGGGGCCAAAAAACGAAACTTTCAACGCTGCAGTTTTAGTATCTCCAGTAAAGTATGCTTTACCTTCGCTCTCGCTCCATTTGTTTTTCGTTGGATCGTATCCACGGTTAAGTACGCGAATCCCTCCGTCGTTCCGTTTTTCATAAGTAGCGCTGACCTGTTCCATGATCTTACCCAGCAATAGTGGACACGCGGCTAAGTGAGTAAACTCTCAGTCAGA
>OGZR01000440.1_pt1 | contig 19098 bp, 17 predicted proteins | sample 1576851 | NCBI WGS metagenome assembly OGZR01 (sample SAMEA3541492, study PRJEB24748) | human gut metagenome | biome: human gut; feature: human-associated habitat; material: faeces | place: China | collected 2012
GCAGCTGCCGCACCTCGCTCGCCGTATCAGCACTTAGAATTATGCGGTATTGCCCTAACTCCTACTTTCTAACTCCTAATTGAGCTTAGCTTTCCTTAATCGCTGCCACGGTTGCGGCGAGGTTTTGCATTTCGGAGGGGACGATGATCTTGGTGGCCTGGCCGTCAGCCACTTTTTCCATAGCTTCCATGCTGCGCAGGGCAAGCATGTTCTGGCTGGGGGCGGCTTCGTTGATCAGGCGGATAGAGTCCGCTTTGGCTTTCTGCACCATCAGCAGGGCCTGGGCTTCGCCTTCAGCTTCCCGGATGCGCTGCTGCTTTACGGCTTCGGCGCGCAGGATGGCGCTTTCCTTTTCGCCTTCGGCGCGGGTGATGGCTGCCTGCTTTTCACCTTCCGCCAGCAGGATGGAAGCGCGCTTTTCACGGTCGGCCTTCATCTGCTTTTCCATGGCCTGGCGGATCTCTGCCGGGGGCTCAATATTTTTCAGCTCCACGCGGTTTACCTTAATGCCCCAGCGGTCGGTCGCTTCGTCCAGGCTGGCGGTGATCTTGGTGTTGATCAGATCGCGGCTGGTCAGCGTTTCGTCCAGGGACATAGAACCGATGATATCGCGCAGCGTGGTAGCAGAAAGGTTCTCGATGGCCTGGATGGGGCGGTTGACACCGTAAGCAAACAGCTTGGCATCAAACACCTGGAAGAACACAACGGTATCGATCATCATGGTAACGTTGTCGCGGGTGATAACGGGCTGCGGGGGGAAGTCTGCGGCTTCTTCTTTCAGGCTGACCTTGCGGGACACACGCTCCACAAAGGGAGTGCGCAGGTGCAGGCCGGCACCCCAGGTATCCTTATACACGCCAAGCCACTCGGTAACATAGGCGTTGGACTGGGGCACAATGACAATGCAGCGGGCGATGCCGATCAGCACAAGGACCAGCAGGATAGCAATAACCAGTAACATTAGGGGCCTCCTCAAACAATACGGGGCACTTTGGCAGGCTGCCTTAGTGCAGTTGTTCTGCGGGCTGTGCCGCAGCCGGTACGGGAACAGCGGATACGATCAGTACCGCGCCATCCACGTTTTTTACTTCGCAGCGTGCATCTTTTGGCAGCGGAGTGCCGTCCACCGTGCGGGCCTGCCAATCCAGCCCATCCACACGCACGCGGCCGATATCCCCCTGCGGGATTTCCCGCAGAACAATGCCGCGGCTGCCGATGGTAAGCGGCGAACCGTTGGTAATGGGCGGCTGGCGCATGGTGCGGCGCTTTGCCAGCAGCGGCAGCATAACGGTCAGCGTTACGGCGGACACCACGGCAAACACGGCGCACTGAACGCCCAGCGATGCGGTAAAGATACTGGCCACCATGGCTGCCGCTGCACCAACGGCAAACCAGATGGAAACCAGCGCCGTGGTAGCAGCTTCCGCAATGGCAAACACCACAATGGCTGCTGCCCAAAACAGAAATGTCATCTTGACACCTCCTGATTGGTTAATTTTTTTACTGCGGGATCCCGCACGCCCACAGGTAGTAGCCGCGCAGGTTATCACCAAACTTTTCCCACAGTTCGGGGTGCTCATCCCGGTAAGTATATACGTTAAAGCTGGCGCGGCCCTGGCGGCCCTCCGCCATGCCATAGTTCACAAAGTGCTGCAGGTAGGCGTTGGCATCATTGCCAAACGCGGCGCGCAGATCAGCGTTCTGGTTGCGGTAATAGCTGTAGTCGTACACGTTGGAATAATCATGGCCGCCGTACCAGCTGGTACCGGCAGTGCTGCCGGAAGAACTGCCGCCCTTGCCGCCGTTGGCGGTGGGCAGGCCGTTGATCAGGCTGTTGGAAATGTAACCGGTGGTATCGCCCCAGGTCACGCAGGACCAGCCGTTGGCATAGCTGTGTACCGTAACGGTAAAGCCCGCGGGAACGGCGGTCAGCACCTCATAGCTGGTGGCGGGGCCGCTGCGCAGGTTGGCGTCGCTGTTCAGGGTGCAGGTCACATCCGCACCCTCGTAGCGGCCGCTGGTGGAGTTGCTGGCCGTGGAGGTACCGCCGTTGGCGGCAGGCAGGCCGTTGAGCAGCTTGGTTGCAATGTAGCCGGAAACATCCCCCCAGGTCACACTGGCCCAGCCATCCTGGTAGCTGTCCACACTGACGGTAAAGCCTGCGGGCACAACGCCCAGCACGCCAAAGTCCGTACCGGGGCCGCGGCGGATGTTCGCATCGCTTTTAACGGTGCAGTTGACGGCGCTGCCGCGCCAGGACGGTGCCTGCGTGGTGGCGGCGCTGCCGCTGAGATACTTGGTTGCCACCCAGCCCGCATTTTTGCCGCTGGTCACATAAGCCCAGCCATTGCCGTCATCGGGGGTAACAACATTCACGGTTGCGCCGTTATTCAATACCGTCACCACTTTATAATTGATGCCGGGGCCCTGGCGCATATTCAGGCCGCTTTGGGCGGTTACTTTGGCGCTGCCTTCTGCCATCGCCACGGTTGCACCAAAACATGCCGCAACCAGCAGAGCTGCCAAAAACGTTACACGCTTTTTCATATCCATATCTCCTTGTTGCAAGGTGATCTGCGGACCAAAAGAGAATGTACTCTTTTGCAGTTTCATTATACCATATCCCTGCATCAAACACAAGAAACGCTTTATCTTTGAGATTTTTTTGTTAAACATGTAAAAAATCCGGCATCTGCACCCTCTCTGCCCGGTTTTGGAATGGTTACAAAAATTTTCCCCCTGCTCCCCCCGCACCGCATTGACAAAACCGCCTGCGTGGCGTATTGTAAAAGATAGAATATGCAAATTGTATGCACATTGCCCGGCATTGTGCAACAACGCGGTACGCGTGCCGCCAGCGGCACCGACCTGACAGGGAGGTTTCTATGAAGATGCGTGTTGGTATTTTGACATCCGGCGGTGACTGCCCCGGCCTGAACGCAACCATCCGCGGCGTGGCCAAAGCGCTGTATCAGCGCATGGGCGACAAGGTGGAGATCATTGGCATTCTGAACGGTTATGACGGCCTGATCAACGGCAACTACCGCGTCATGGCACCGGATGAGTTTTCCGGCATTTTGACGGTAGGCGGCACGATTCTTGGCACCAAGCGCACCCCGTTCAAGATGATGCGCGTTGTGGGCGATGACAAGGTGGACAAGGTTGCCGCCATGAAAAAGACCTACAAGGACGCCAAGCTGGACTGCCTGCTCTGCCTGGGCGGCAACGGCACCCATAAAACGGCAAACCTGCTCAGCCAGGAGGGTCTGAACATCATCGGCCTGCCCAAAACGATCGACAATGATATTTTTGGCACCGATGTTACTTTCGGTTTCCATACCGCTGTGGACATTGCCACTGACGTTATTGACCGCATCCACACCACTGCGGGCAGCCACAGCCGCGTAATGTGCATTGAGGTCATGGGCAACAAGGCCGGCTGGCTGACGCTGTATTCCGGCATTGCAGGCGGTGCGGACATCATCCTGATTCCGGAGCACCCCTATGACATTAAGAAGGTGGCCGAAGCTGTTATGCGCCGCCAGAAGGCCGGCAAGAACTTCTCCATCCTGGCGGTTGCCGAAGGTGCGCTTTCCACCGAGGAATCCAAGATGAAGCGCAAAGAATGGACCGCCAAGCGCGCCGCTGCCGGTTACACCACCGCCACCAACCGCATTGCCAAGCAGGTGGAGGAGCTGACCGGTGCCGAGACCCGCATCTGTGTGCCGGGCCATATGCAGCGCGGCGGCAGCCCCAGCGCCTATGACCGCGTGCTGGCCACCCAGTTTGGCACCTATGCCGCACGCCTGGTGGCGGACGACCATTTTGGCGTGACCGTTGCCATGGTGAACAACCACGTTACCGCCAACCCGCTGGTAGACATCGCCGGCAAGACCCGCGGCGTGCCCGATGACTGCGATATGCTCAACGTTGCCCGCTCCATGGGCATCAGCCTGGGCTGAGTTTTGTTACGGGGGTTGTTTCGTTCCTTCACGGGGGTTGTTTTGTTCCTTCTTTGAAAAGAAGGAACCGAAGAAACTTTAATATAGTATAACTGAATAATAGAGCCAAAGCCTGATGCCGCATTTAACGCAGCATCGGGCTTTTTGTCTTATTTCACGTTTCCGTTTGCATCACAACTCAAAGAAATACTTACACCAATATTAGTTCCTCCATTCGAAAGGGTTGCACTCAAATAGGCAGATTTCCCACTCGTCCATGTGCTCTGTCCACCATAACTCCATCCATTTGAGCCAATGCCAGATCCACTCGCACCTGTTGCACTGGATGTTAAACCGTTATACGAAAATGTTGCTGTCAAAACCGCTCTTCCAATGTAAGTTCCACCACTATAATAGTTTTCTGATTTTGAATACGTCTTTGCGGTTCTTCCTTGCACTGTTGTTTCTTCAATCGTTACAACTGCACTAATCCCGTTCCCTAAATTTTCTGTATATGTACTGATAATTTTTGTACTACTTTCAGCAAAACATGGCAATGCTAGCGCAAACACCATGACTGTAACACAAATCATTGTTAAAATTTTCTTTTTCATATAGTTACTTCCTCTCTGTGTCTGGGACTCCTGCTTCACAAATAATTTTCGCCTGTTCCTCTAAAGAAAGGCCCGCCAAATCGCTGCTGTCGGGTATTTCAGCAATGGTCGTCTCAGTATTTATAATCAATACGCCATTTGTACGCACAAGCCCTGCAATAATAGCAACCAGCACCACAACAATACTGATGTACCCTACTATCTTGCAACATTTTTTCTTTTTGCCTTGTTTTTTCCATTGTCCAACCAATTCTGTCGGTTGGCTTTCCAAAAATTCTTCTGCTGTACTTTTCGGACTTTCCCCAAGTTGCTCCAGTACTTCTTCAAACGTACAGTTCGGATTATTTTCTGTAATATCATGTATAACCATTTCTATGTAGCTGTCAAACGCATTTTGGGCAGCTTTACACGGCAATCCTTTGTGTCCTTCTTTTACATACTTCTTTATTTCTACTTCAAACATTATTTTCTCCCTTCGCACGCAATTCATCATCCAATGCCAACAAATGATCAATAATGCCCGTAAAAGACACAAATGTCGCCTTTAACGACTGGTAATATTCTTCCCCCTGTGGCGTAATTGCATAGTACACCCGAAGATGGCTTCCTTCTGCACGTTTTTCTGAAATGTAGATATGTCCATTTGCTTCCAAACGATATACCGCAAGGTACAAAGTATTAAACTTCAACTGCTTATCCGTTAATCTTTCTATTTCCTGTGTCAACTGGTAAATATAATTGGGCCGTTGCCGCAGCATAAAAAGAACCAGCATTTCTGTGGTTGCTTTTTTCAACATATCCTGCATGCCTTGGGGTGTACCGCTTCGTTCGTTTTTCACTTTTAACCTACATTCCTCATTCTATATCTATGCTTTTGTGCACTTTAACTATACCGATATATTTTTATTTTGTCAATACTTTTCATTGACAAATACTTGTTATCATGCTATGATTCAATTGTACTAAGAATTCTTCTGCTCTATCTTTTGTGCATCACTTTATATTTCTTCAGTTCGGAGGTGTTGCCTATAATATTGTGTCCGCATATTTTCGGTATATAAATGAAGGTTTGATTAACTATGAAGTTCCAACGTTTATTTTCTATTCTGCTTTGTGCTTGTCTTGCCATCGCTTGTTGTACTTCTGCTTTCGCTGAATCTCCCAATTTTGACTCTTCCGCTCCATCTGAGTATCTAACTGACATCGTTGATAATTCCCGAATTTCTCCAAGGGGAAGCAATCCCCCATCTTCAAGCAAGATTTGGGATTGGGGGAATGGAACCTATAATGCCGACTTCAGTATGAAAAGACGCGTTTTCACATCCTATATGTTTACTGGCTATTCCTCCTATACAATTAGTGCATCCCTTGAATGTGCTAATAAAACCAACAAAAGTATTTCCATTTATGTTTATAAACAAGATGGAAGCTCCGTCACATCTTGCCGATATACAGACCGTATGGAGGCTTCATTAAATGTTTCTGTAAATTCTGGTGACAAGATTTACGTTGCCGTTGCGCATGACTACGATGGTGATACCGCAACAGGAAGGGTGTCCGTTCGTCATGGTTAAATCTCACAAAATTTATAACCTGATTTTTGACCTTTTGCTGACGGCGGGTGTGTGTGCTTACAATGACCTGCGCTTTATGCGGTTTTGGTTCCTTGGCGGGCGGCTGTACCATGCGACCGGTTTTGCCAACTACCGCTTCGGCCTAACGGGCAAGGAGGTTTGCTGGGATTTTTCGCCGCTGAACATTCTGCATTGCCTGCAGGGGTATGACCCGCGCGCTTACCTCAAGTTCCTCTGCTTTTTCTGCATCGGTATTTTGATGTTTTTCCGGTTTGTGTTCCGGGCACCAAAGCTTCTTCCGCGGTTGTTTGCGCGGCTGTTCTGTTTCAGCGCCGGGTATATTGCAGTCGTTGAGCTGTACAATCTGCTTTTCACCGCCGCCGGAGCTGTTTTTCTGGATATCAGCAACTGGTTCCTCTACCTCACCGGCGCATGGTCTGCTATTGCCATCCTGACCCTGCTGCTGGTTGCCAGCAAAAAGTTCCGTCCCGCTCCCCTGCCTTCTACTCCATCCCTTTAATCGAATAAAACCAAAAGCCGCGGCCCTGCATCAAACGCAAAGCCGTGGCTTTTTCCTACAATTTCTAATTACTCATTCCTAATTGCTAATTCTGCAATTCCGTTCGCTTTCGCCCAGTAAGTGCCTGCCCATCAAATCAGTAGTACTTAAAATACCCCACATGCTCCGGCTGGTTATCTTCTACCAGGATGGTAAAGCCGCCGGGGTTTACTTCGGTCTGTTTGCCAAAGGCGGTGCGGACAATCAGGTGCGGGCCGTTGTTCAGGATAATCTCCGCGGTCTGCTCCTTACCCACGCGGCGGTAGTGCAGCACATCGGCGCTGGCTTCCACCAGCTCCATGCTGCCGCCGTCAAAGGCATCGCAGCTGCGGCGCAGGCGGGCCAGGTTGGTCAGCGGCACGCGCAGGCGGCGCTCGGTGGAGTTCCAGTCAAAATATGCGCGGTTGAACGGGTCGCGGTAGCCCTGCATCCCGATCTCATCGCCATAATACACGCAGGGCACGCCGGGCAGGGTGTACAGCATGGCGTAAGCCAGCAGTACGCGGCGCAGGGCATCATCAATGCGGTCGCCGGGGATCATCCGCTTGCTCTGCCAGTAGCGGTCGCGGCCATTGGCGGGTTCGCCTGCAATGGCGGTAATACCGCGCTCGGTATCGTGGGTGGAAAGGAAGTTCATTGCGCAGTCCAGCGCCGGTTTGGGATAGTTTTCGCAGATGGACATGATCTGCTCCCCCACCGCGCTGGCATCCTCGCCGCGGGCAAAAGCCACAGCTGCATTGCGGAACGGGTAGTTCATGGTGGCATCCAGCCCATGGCCGCGCAGGTAGGTACGGCGGTGATCGAACGCTTCCTTGGTGGTGGCGTCCTCCCACACTTCGCCGATGAGCAGCTTGTCCTCGCCGTGGGCTTTGACAGCGGCACGGATCTTTTCGATAAAATCATCAGGCAGTTCATCCGCCACATCCAGCCGGAAGCCGGAAGCCCCCAGCCCCAGCCATGTATCAATCACGCCACCCTTGCCGCAGACAAAGTTGCCGTAAGAGGGGTCCTCCTCCTCCACTTCGGGCAGGGTCTCAAAGCCCCACCAGCTGCGGTAGCCGCCGACATAACCGGAATCGAAGTCATACCAGCTGCGGTAGGGCGAATTGCGGTCACGGTAAGCGCCGCCGGGGCCATAGCGGCCTTCGCGGTTAAAATAGAGCGAATCCGAACCGGTGTGGCTGAACACGCCATCCAGAATAATGCGGATGCCGTGTTTTTTGGCCTCGGCGCACAGGGCGGCAAAATCCTCGTTGGTGCCCAGCAGCGGATCGGCTTTCAGGTAGTTGGCCGTATTGTAGCGGTGGTTGGCGTGGGCCTCAAAAATGGGGTTCAGGTAAATGCAGGTAACGCCCAACTCTTCCAGGTAAGGCAGCTTTTGCTGGATGCCCGCAAAATCGCCGCCGTAATAGTCCATGTTCAGGTAGCCTTCGCTCTGCTCATTGGGCCAAAAATACGGCTCGCCGGTTTTATCCGGACGGTAAATGCGGTCCGCAAAGGGCAGCGGCTTGTTGGGTACGCCCTCATAAAAGCGGTCCGGGAAGATCTGGTACATCGTACCGTCTTTGATCCAGTCCGGGGTCTTGAAGTCCGGCTCGTACACCGTCAGCTGCCAATCCAGGCCATTCACCCAGGTCAGCTCACCTTCCCCGTTGGCGGTGCGGTAAATCTTGCGGAAATCCGTGTACAGGTCAAAGTGGTAAAAATACAATCCCGATGTGGTGGGGGCCAGCTGGAACACAAAATGGTTTACGCCGGGGGTCTGGCCGTCAAAATTCATGCGGTAATGCACGGGGTCTTCGCGGTCTTTGGTCAGCACCAGGTGTGGGTCCACATAGCCCAGTCTTTCCGGCACAGTCAACCGCCAGGTAACGGTCTGCCCCGCCGGAACTGCGCCAAACGGTGTTTTATACTCCGCACAGCGGGAGTTAAAAAAAGTATGCGTTGGTTGTTCAGGCAAACAAATCAATCCTCACATTGAACAAGTGTACAAAAACAGCCGTGACCCACTGGCGCCGGCAAATTCAAGTCGGCTGCCGGGATCGCGGCTGTTCGTTTATTTTATTGTACGGGCAGCGCGTGTACGTTCACAGCTGCACACGCACCCGCACTGCGGTTAAAGCTCTGCTTTGGGCAGATTATTTAACCGGGGTAGCGCCCCAGATATCGCGGGAGTAATCCATGATGGAACGGTCGGCGGAGAAGATGCCGGCGTTGGAGATGTTCATCAGGCTCATACGGTTCCAGGTCTGCTTCTGCTTGTACAGTTCCTGCACGGTGTGCTGGGCACGACGGTAATCCTTGAAGTCAGCCAGGACCATGTACGGGTCAGAGTTGCGCAGGTTGTTGGTAATCTCGCTGAAGTTCTCACCGTTCCAGCCCTTTTCCAGCATATCCAGAACTGCCATGGCAACATTATCATCAGAGATGAATGCCTGCGGATGGTAGCCCATGCCTTTCAGTGCGTTGACTTCGGGGGTCAGCATACCAAAGATGATCTCGTTGTCCTTACCGGCGGCATCGGCGATTTCCACGTTCGCGCCGTCCAGGGTGCCCAAGGTGATTGCGCCGTTCAGCATGAACTTCATGTTGCCGGTGCCGGAAGCCTCGGTGCCGGCCAGAGAGATCTGCTCGGACACTTCGGAAGCGGGCATCAGGCGTTCAGACAGGGAGACACAGTAGTCTTCCAGGTAGACAATGCGCAGCTTATCTTTAACAGCGGGATCGTTGTCAATCAGCTTGCCCAGCTTGCAGATCATGCGGATCATCTGCTTGGCCATGTAGTAGCCGGGGGCAGCCTTGGCGCCGAAGATATAGGTCTTGGGCACAAAGTCAGCGTTCGGGTTTGCCTTCAGGTACAGGTACTCAGCGGCAATGTTCATGGCGTTCAGGTGCTGGCGCTTGTACTCGTGCATGCGCTTGACCTGGCAGTCAAAGATAGAATCCGGGTCAATGACCTGGCCGGTGGTCTTTTCCAGATAGTTGGCAAAGTTCACCTTGTTGGCGCGCTTGACGGCGGCCAGCCTATCCAGCATGGCGGAATCGTCGGCAAATTTCTCGAACTTCTTCAGTTCGGAAGCATCCTGCTTGAAGCCGGGGCCGATGGAATCTTCCAGCAGCTTGGTCAGGCCGGGGTTGGCAGCCAGCAGCCAGCGGCGGTAAGCGATGCCGTTGGTAACGTTCTTGAATGCTTGCGGCTTGTACAGGAAGTAATCATGGAACACGCTGTCCTTGATGATCTCGCTGTGCAGCTTGGAAACGCCGTTGATGGAATGGCAGGTGTAGGCGCAGATGTTGGCCATGCGGACCTGGTTGTCGCCAATGATTGCCATGTAGTTGATCTTGCCCTGATCGCCGGGGAAGGCTTTCTCCAGGTCAGCACGGCAGCGGCGGTCCATTTCCTGCACGATCTGCCAGATACGCGGCAGGGTGGAGCGGAAGATATCCACGTTCCACTTTTCCAGAGCCTCGCTCATGACAGTGTGGTTGGTGTAAGCAAAGACCTTGCGGCAGATGTCGAAAGCTGCATCCCATTCATAGCTGCACTCATCCAGCAAAATGCGCATCATTTCGGGGATGGCAATGGTCGGGTGGGTATCGTTCAGCTGGATGGCGATCTTATCCGGCAGGTTTTCCAGGGTACCGTACTGGTTCAGGTGGTTGCCCAGGATATCGGCAACGGAAGCAGCGCTGAAGAAGTACTGCTGGCGCAGGCGAAGGATCTTGCCCTCGGTGTGGTTATCGTTGGGGTACAGGATCTTGGAGATCAGCTCTGCGGAAGCAGACTGGCTGATAGCGGTGTTATAGTTGCCGGCGTTGAAGCTGCTCATATCAAAGCTGGGTGCCTTGGCCTGCCACAGGCGCAGCTTGGAAACGCCCTGCGTGCCGTAACCGGCAACGTACATATCGTTGGGAACAGCAATGACAGAGTTGTAGTTTTCGTACTTGACATGGTGGAAACCGCCCTCCCAGGTCTCGATAGCCTGGCCGTCAAAGCGGATCTCCTGTGCCTGGTCGGGGTGGGATTTGATCCACACCTGGCCGCCGGGCAGCCAGTTGTCAGCGGTTTCCTGCTGCCAGCCGTCCACGATCTTCTGCTTGAAGATGCCGTACTCATACAAAATAGAATAGCCGGTGCCGGGGATGCAGTCGGTAGCCATGCCATCCAGGTAGCAGGCAGCCAGACGGCCCAGGCCGCCGTTGCCGAGGCCTGCATCAGGCTCCTGCTCATAAATGGTGTCGATCTTGATATCGGCGTCAGCCAGAACCTGCTCGGCAACTTCGTTCAGGCCCAGGTTGAACAGGCTGGTGCGCAGGCTGCGGCCCATCAGGAACTCCATGCAGAGGTAATAGACCTGTTTTTTGCCTTCGCCCAGGGTCTTGGCCTGGAACTGCTTCTGGCGGTCAGACATGATCTGACGAACGATCATTGCCATGCAGCGGTAGATCTGCTCGGCGGAAGCAACGTCCAACGTGACGCCGCATTCGCTGACGACCTTGTCTTTGAGAATTTTTTCAAATTCTTTTTTAGTAAGTTTCATCAAAAGTATCCCTCTCCTTACGGCTTATCAATACCAGAACCCTCTGGGATTATACTGGCAACACCGCACAATTCCCGCCTTGCGGCTTAAGCACCGCTCCGGCAGCTGCGGCACGGCATCTGCGTTGCCAAAATGCTCGATAAGACATCCAGTATTATCTGCGCTTTTGGCTTAGCATCTGCCGCGCCTCGCTTGCCGTATCGGCACTTAGAATTATGCGGTATTGCCTACTGATTTTTCAAAATCAATAAAAATACTTACCTTAAGCATTATAGTCAAAATTGGCGATATGTGCAAGGCTTTTTTCCCACACGCGTCAATTTTTTCAATTTTACACAAAAGGGGCTTTTTCTTACGGGCATTTTATACTATAATATAAGGGTATAATTTTAAGCATTTTCCCTGCGCTGCGGGGGCTGGTGGGCGGTTTTGCCGCGCAGAAGCCCTTTTCCGTCCCGCTTTTGGCGACAAAAGTGCAGGGTGTTCCTGATAAAAACACCATCAACTGAAACAAAGGAGACCCCAACTATGGCTAACAAAGTACGTCTGACCATCTGCGGTTCGAGCTATGTGATCTCAACCAACGAAAGTGAAGATTACATGCAGAATCTGGCCGAGCGCCTGAATCTTGATATGAATGAGCTGATGAGCTCTTCCAATTCGGTTTCCATCACCACCGCTGCCATCATGACCGCGCTGAACTACCGCGATGAGCTGGAAAAGGCCAGCGGCAGCGCGGATAATATGCGCCGCCAGATCAAAGACTATCTGGAGGATGCCGCCTCCGCCAAGATGGCTGCCGAGGAGCTGCGCCGCGAAAACGCCGCCCTGCGCAAAAAGGTGGACGACCTGCACCGCCGTTCCCTGACGAGCGAAGCCTGATGGAACAGACTGTTTTACAGCGCCCGGAGATCCTGGCCCCCGCCGGCAATGCTGATATGCTGCGGGCTGCGGTGTTTGCCGGGGCTGACGCCGTATATCTTGGGCTGGATGGCTACAATGCGCGGCGCAGCGCTGGGAACTTTGACCCTGATGCCCTGCGCGAAGCTGTCTGTTTTTGTCATGCCCGCGGGGTTGCGGTGCATGTGACCCTGAACACGCTGGTTTACGCCGCCGAGCTGGGCGGCCTGGCCGATGCCGTGCGCGCTGTTGCCGCCGCCGGGGCGGATGCCGTGATTGTGGATGACCTTGCCACCGCACAGCTGGTGCGCAGCATTGCGCCTGGCCTGCGCCTGCACGGCTCTACCCAGATGAGCATCCACACCGCAGAGGGTGCCAAGATGCTGGCAAAGCTGGGGTATTCCCGCGCCATTCTGGCCCGTGAGCTGAGCTTGGCGGAGATCGAAGCCGTGGTAAAGGCAAGCCCGATCGAATGCGAAGTGTTTGTACACGGCGCGATGTGCATGTCCATGAGCGGCCAGTGCATGATGAGCGCGTTCCTGGGCGGGCGCAGCGGCAATCGCGGTGCCTGTGCGGGTCCCTGCCGCCTGCCGTTTGATGCTACCAACGGCCTGCGCCCCGGCCAGCCGGGCAAAGCCTGCCACCTGAGCCTGAAAGACATGGACCTTGTGCCCCACATAGCCCAGCTGAAAGCCGCCGGGGTTGCCAGCATTAAAATTGAAGGCCGCCTGCGCACGCCGGAATATGCCGCCGCTGCGGTAACGGCCTGCCGCGCAGCCCGCGCCGGGCAGCCCTATGATGAAGCGCTGCTGCGGGATATTTTCTCCCGCTCCGGCTTCAGTGATGCCTATCTGGTAGGCCGCAATGACGGCACCATGTTTGGCGTGCGCACCGAAGCCGATGCAGCCGCTACGCGCGCCGCCACGCCGAAAGCCCGCGAGCTGTTCCGCCGCGAACTGGAGCGCATTCCGGTGCATTTCTGCGTCAGCGGCGGTGTGGAGGACGGCGGCATCAAGCTGACAGCTTTCGATGACAACGGCAGCCGTGTCAATGTGTACAGCGCCGATGAACCGCAGCCCGCACAGAAAGACCCCGCCCCCGGCATTGAGCGTGCCCTGGGCAAAACCGGCGGTACGCCGTTCACCTGCGCCGGGGTTGAGTTTGCCTGCGGCGAGGGCGGCCCCGGATTTTTGCCCGGCTCCGCCTGGAATGAGATGCGCCGCGAAGCGCTGGACAAGCTGCTGCAAAAGCGCAGTGAACCTGCGCCCCTGGCCACAAAGGAAATCACCCTGCCGGAATACGCCGAGCACGAAGTAGGCATGATACCCCAGCTGGCCGCCCGTTTTGAAACCGCTGCCCAGCTGCCCGGTGCCGAATACCTGGCCAAGCTGCGCTACCTGATCCTGCCCATCCGGGAAGCGGACGCTGTGCCGCAGCCCTTGCGCTGCAAAACGCTGCTGGAGCTGCCCCGCGCTGCTTTCGGCACTGTGGAACCGGATACCATGCGCCGCCTGGCTGCGCTGGAAGGTTCCGGCTTTGCGGGTGTGGTTGCAAACAATCTGGCGCAGTTTGGGTATGTCTCTCCCCTGCCGGTGTTCGGCGGGCTGGGGCTGAATGTAACCAACCCAATGTCTGCGGCAGAGTATGTGTGCCTGGGTGCCTGTGGCCTGCTGGTGCAGCCTGAAACCGCCCTGACCGCCATGCGTGCTGTGGCACCCCGGCAGAAAGACGGCACCCCGGTGCCCACCGCTGCCCTGTGCTATGGCCACCTGCCCCTGATGCTGACCCGCGCCTGTCCGCTGCGCAATGTACGCACCAGCTGCGCGGGCTGCACCCACAAGGGCAAACTGCGTGACCGCAAAGGGCGGGATTTCCCGGTGCGGTGCTCCGCCCCCGGCAGCGCCGGAATGCGCACCGTGTTTAACCCTGTACCACTTTATATGGGGGACCGCCTGACCGAAATGCCGGTGGACCTTGCCGTGGCCGCGTTCACCCTGGAACCTGCCGACCGCGTGGAAGAGGTCCTGACCCACCTTTTCCATCAGCAGCCCTTTGACGGCGAGTTTACAAGAGGGCTATATTATACGAATAACTAAATCATAATATCGGAGGAAGGGTAAGTCAGGAGTGAGGAAGTAGGAGTTAGGAATTAAAGCAGGGCCTAAGGTTTTGCTCTGTAGGGAACGGTCTTGACCGTTCCGAAACATTGCCATATATGCCATAATGGAATTTGCAATCATGCGCCCCTACGGGGGGCATCGTAATTTCTAATTGCTCATTGCTAATTCCTAATTGAGATAACTCCTAACTCCTAACTCCTCCCTCCTAACTCACCCCAACGTACTATGGAACAAAAAATCGTCAAATATTCCGTTCTTTCCCCGCTGGCTAAGGTGCCGGCATATGCAACGGCGGGGGCGGCGGCGGCTGATTTGTGCGCCGCGCTGGAAGAGCCGTTGACCATTGCCCCCATGCAGCGGGTGCTGGTGCCCACCGGCCTTGCCATTGAGCTGCCGGATGCCGGGTGCGTGGCATTGGTGTATGCCCGCAGCGGACTTTCCATCAAGCACGGGCTGTGCATGGCCAACGGCGTTGGCGTTGTGGACAGCGATTACCGCGGCGAGCTGAAAGTGCCCATGATCAACCTTGGCACCGAGCCTTACACCATCGCCCCCGGTGAGCGCGTGGCCCAGCTGTGCATTGCCCCCGTGTGGCAAGCCGCCTTTGTGCCCGCCGCCACCCTGAACGAAACCGAGCGCGGCGCGGGAGGGTTTGGATCGACGGGAAAATAGTTGAGAGTTAGGAGTTAAGAGTTTTTGGGGCCGCAGATAACCTGTAAAGTCTGGCTGTGTGCAAAAAAAGATACCTGTAGGGAACGGTCTTGACCGTTCCGCAGGTTTAGGATGATTGGCCTTTTGTCAGATAAATCCTTTGGTTTCGGAACGGTCAAGACCGTTCCCTACAATTTATTTTATTCTTTGTTGCAAACCTTCAAAAGCACATTTAACTCCTAACTCCTACTTCCTACCTCCTAACTTCCTCTTTTCCCTTTGTTTCGCCGCGGTGGTGCGGTAGAATCTGTTACGAAAGGAACATCCCATTATGTCCTTGATTTTAGCCTCCGGCAGCCCGCGGCGGCGGGAGCTGATGGCGCTGATCACGCCCAATTACACCGTTGCCCCCAGTGATGTGGACGAGAGCCGCATTACCGCCGCAACGCCTGCCCAGCTGGCCCAGGCCCTGGCAGAAGCCAAAGCCCTGGCCGTGGCGCAGCAGCACCCTGATGATACCGTGATCGGCTGTGATACCGTGGTGGACTGTGACGGCGCTGTGTTCGGCAAGCCTTCCGGCGAGGAAGACGCCGTGCGGATGCTGCACGCGCTCTCTGGCCGGGAACACAAAGTACATACCGGGCTGTGCGTTGTGCACGGCGGCAAGGCATATCTTGCCACCGAAACCACCCGCGTGCAGTTTGCGCCCATTGAGGAAAGCGATCTGCTTGCCTATGCGCGCACCCCGGAACCGTATGACAAAGCCGGGGCTTACGCCATCCAGGGCCATGCTGCGCTGTGGTGCAGCGGCATTGTGGGATGTTATTACAATATTATGGGTCTGCCCGTACACCGTCTGGCACAGGTACTGCGCCAGGCCGGAGCGCTGTAACGGCAGTGCCGCAGCGGCCTGGCTGCTGCGGCGTGTCGTGCGCATTCTTTGTGCGGCCCACCCGCACAAACACATGATGGGGAGATAAAAATGGCAAATCCGATTTTGCAGCTGCTTGAAGCTCTGCGCAATATGTTTACCTGTGATATTGGCATTGACCTTGGCACCGCCAACACGCTGGTGTATATGAAAGGCCGCGGCATTATCATCCGCGAGCCCAGCGTTGTGGCGGTGGATGCCCGCACCGACGAACTGCGTGTGCGCTGCGTAGGTCACGAGGCCAAAGCCATCATCGGCGCAGCGCCCAACTCCATTCTGGCGGTACGCCCGCTGAAAGACGGCGTGATTGCCGACTTTGACATCACCGCCGCCATGCTGCAAAGCTTTATCCGCCAGGCATGCGGCAGCCGCCTGTTCGTGCGGCCGCGCGTGGTCATCTGCGTGCCGTCCGGCGTGACCGAAGTGGAACGCCGCGCCGTGCGCCAGGCCGCCGCCAAAGCCGGTGCCCGCCAGGTAACGGTGATCGAAGAGCCGATGGCCGCCGCCATTGGTGCCGGGCTGCCGACCGCTGAACCGGTGGGCAGCATGATTGTGGATATCGGCGGCGGCACGGCGGAAGTGGCGGTCATCAGCCTTTCCGGCATTGTGGCATCCCGCAGCGTGCGCTGTGCGGGCGATGCGCTGGACCAGAGCATTACCAGCTTTATCAAGCGCAAATACAACCTGCTGGTGGGCGAACGCACTGCTGAGCAGATTAAACTGGAAATCGGCTCCGCCTGCCCGCCAGACCCCACCGACACCGAGCATGGCGAAACCACAATGGAGATCAAGGGCCGTAACCTGGTGGATGGCCTGCCGAAAGATATCCTGATCCGCTCTGAAGAAGTGCGCGAGGCAATGAACGAAAATCTGATGCGCATTGTGGAAGCCATCAAGGACACGCTGGAATGCACTCCGCCGGAGCTTTCCAGCGATATCATTGACCGCGGCATCATGCTTTCGGGCGGCGGTGCCCTGCTGCGCGGGCTGGATACTCTGATCCAGAACGAAACCGGCATTGAGGTACACATTGCCGAAGCCCCGCTGGACTGTGTTGCCCTCGGTGCCGGCGCCGTCCTCGATCACCCCGATCTGGCAGGAACCAGACGGGAGGAACTGAGCTACCTGTAAAGGTAGGAGTTAGGAGTTAAGCGGTGGTTTGAATGCCCGCCGCAAACCCATAAAGTAATCGTAGGGAACGGTCTTGACCGTTCCCTACATTTTGTTTCAATATTCAGGCAGGATTTTTTGGCACCTGTGGCCCAAAAACTCCTAACTCCTACTTTTCTCTCGTTGCTTCCCACCGTGCTACCAGGTCTTTGGTCTGAGCTTGCAGGGCTTCGCGGGCGGCGTTCAGGGCCTGGGTGTCCTGGGGGGTCATTTTTTCGGGCTTTTTGTGGCGGGTCAGACGTTCCAGGTTCTTTTCCGCTTCTTTAATGCGGTTTTTGGTATCCTTATCCAGCTCCTTGCCCACTTTGCTGCCAAGGGCGGAATTGGCGCGGTAGATGGCAGCTTCCGCGGCATTCAGGGCCTCGATGGCGGCTTTGCGCTCCTGGTCCTGCCCGGCAAAGGCAGCGGCATCGTCCATGGCGCGGCGGATCTCCTGCTCGCTCAGGTTGGAAGACCCGGTGATGGTAATGCTCTGCTGTTTGCCGGTGCCAAGGTCACGGGCGCTCACCGTCACAATGCCGTTGGCGTCAATATCAAAGGTCACTTCGATCTGCGGCACACCGGCCCAGGCGCGTTTGATGCCCTTGAGGGTAAAGTTGCCGATAAGCTTATTATCCTTGGCGAACTCCCGCTCACCCTGCAGCACCTTGATTTCAACTGTGCTCTGGAACGGCGCAGCGGTGGTAAAGATTTTGGAATACCGGGTGGGAATGGTGGAGTTGCGGTCGATCAGATGGGTTGCCACACCGCCCACCGTCTCAATCGAAAGGGTCAGCGGAGTAACGTCCATCAGCAGCAGGTCCTGCCCGCCAGCAGTCAGGCCTTCGCCGCCAAGGCGTCCGCCCTGCACCGCAGCGCCAAGGGCCACACACTCGTCCGGGTTCAGCGTTTTGGACGGTTCCAGATCGATCATCCGCATGACCTTGGCCTGCACCGCCGGGATGCGGGTGGAACCACCTACCAGCAGCACCTGATCCAGGTCGTTGGCGGCCAGGTGGGCATCCCGCAGGGCGTTGCGCACCGGCAGTGCCGTGCGCTCCACCAGGTCGGCGGTCAGCTCATCAAACTTGGCGCGGGTCAGTTCCGCCTGCAAATGCAGCGGGCCGTTGGGGCCAACGGTGATGAACGGCAGGTTGATTTCAGTATGGGTGGCAGCGGAAAGTTCTTTTTTGGCTTTCTCGGCTTCCTCCCGCACGCGCTGCATGGCAACGGGATCACGGGTCAGGTCTACCTGGTTTTCAGCGGCAAAGTTCCGCACCAGCCAGTCAGCCACACGAGCATCAAAGTCATCGCCGCCCAGATGGTTATCACCGCAGGTGGCCAACACCTGCACAATGCCATCCCCGATCTGGATCAGCGAAACATCGAACGTGCCGCCGCCCAGATCATACACCATCACTTTCTGGGTCTTGCCGTTATCCAGGCCATAAGCCAGGGCGGCCGCAGTAGGTTCGTTGATAATGCGCTTTACATTCAGGCCCGCAATGCGCCCGGCATCTTTGGTAGCCTGGCGCTGGGCATCGTTAAAATAAGCCGGCACGGTGATAACGGCTTCTGTCGCCGGTTCACCAAGATAAGCTTCTGCATCCGCTTTCAGCTTTTGCAGGATCATGGCGCTGATCTCCTGCGGGGAGAAGCACTTGCCGTCAATGGGAATGCGCTCATCACTGCCCATTTTGCGCTTAACGCTGGCAATGGTGCGCGGTGCGTTGGTGACAGCCTGGCGTTTGGCCGGATCGCCCACAAGGCGTTCGCCGCTTTTTGCAAAAGCAACGACCGACGGGGTGGTGCGCTGGCCTTCGGCATTGGGGATAACGGTTGGGCGTCCGCCTTCCACCACAGCCACGCAGCTGTTGGTTGTTCCTAAATCAATTCCGATGATTTTACCCATGTTGCTTTTGGTCCTTTCACACAAGCCGGCAACAGATACAGGGGTTCGCCAGCTTTTGTCACACAGGGAGCACCGCTAAGGCGCAAAACTCTGCCTTAGAGTGTAGCTGAAAGCAAAGAAAATGACAATTATTCCGCAAACACAAGCGGGATTTAGGGCAATACCGCATAATTCTAAGTGCCGATACGGCGAGCGAGGTGCGGCAG
>OGZR01000449.1_pt1 | contig 18795 bp, 12 predicted proteins | sample 1576851 | NCBI WGS metagenome assembly OGZR01 (sample SAMEA3541492, study PRJEB24748) | human gut metagenome | biome: human gut; feature: human-associated habitat; material: faeces | place: China | collected 2012
GTGATGGGGCGACCCTTGTGGGCGAGTTCGTCGAGCTTACGGTTGAGCATCACGATCTGGCTGTTCTGGTGCAGTAGCGGGTAGTTCTCGTCGCGCGTGACCACGCCGCCGCCCGTGGAAAGCACCAGGCCGCTGCGCTTGGAGATGCCGGTCAGCGCCGCCGTCTCCTGCTCGCGGAAGGCCGCCTCGCCGCGCTCGACGATAAAGTCGGCGCAGGGCATGCCCAGGCGCTCCTCGAGGGCGCGGTCCAGGTCGATGTGCTCTCGCCCCGTGAGCAGGGCAATCTGCTCGCCCACGCGGGTCTTGCCCGAGCCCGGCATACCGATCAGCGCGATGTTCTGTTCGCGGCGTGACAGGCGCTCCGTTACGTCCAGAATGCGCTCACGCGGAGTGACCTGGCCGGTGTAGCGCTCAACGGCTTGCGCCGCCTGGGCCACGAGCATGAGCAGGCCGCCGATGCAGGGGATGCCGCGGCGCTCGGCCTCGAGCATCAGGCCCGTGCGTGCAGGGTTGTAGACAATGTCGATGACGCCCTCGAGCGCATCGAGCCCCTCGAGCGTGCAGGGGGCATCGGGACAGTGGGGGAACATGCCGGCGGGCGTGCAGTTGACGAGCAGTGCGGCGTCGGACTGCTGCGCGATGTTGTCGTAGTTGACTTCGCTCGTGCGGCCGACCGGCACGACGATGGCGCCCAGGTCGCCGAGCACCATGCTGGCAGTGGTGCCGGCGCCACCGGTGGCACCGAGCACGAGGGCCTTCTTGCCGGCAACCTCGACGCCCAGCTCCTCGACCAGGCATTGGAAGCCAAAGTAGTCGGTGTTGTCGCCGCGCAGGCGGCCGTCGGGCAGGCGCGTGATGGTGTTGACGTTTCCCATACGCTCGGCGAGTGGACTCAGCTCGTCCAGGTATTCCATGACGGCGCGCTTGTAGGGGATGGTCACGTTGGTGCCCTCCCATTCGTCACCCGTCATAAAAGCCTGGAGGTCCTCGGGCTCGCGCTCAAATCGTACGTACTCGAGCCCCGCGAGCTCCTTGTAGATGGTCGGGGTGTAGCTGTGGCCCAGCACGCGGCCCAGCACTCCGTAGGGGCGGGTTGCGGCGACATCGGTCATCTAGAGCACCTCCGTGTAACTGCCAAAGTAGGTGAAGCTCTCGCACACGTCGTCGATGGAATCGAGCAGGTCATCGAGGGCCTTGCTGCCAAAGGGGCAGTCCAGGTCAAAGTAGAACATAAACTCAAAGTCGTGCCCGGGGATGGGGCGGCTCTCGAGCTTGATGAGGTTGATATTGAGCGCGTAGAAGCGCTCGAGTACGCGATAGAGTGCGCCCGGCTCGTTGGCCGTGGTAATCATGAGCGAGGTGCGGTTGGCGCCGGGGTAGACGCGTGGCTCGCGGCTGATGACGACAAAGCGCGTGTAGTTGTTGTCCGAGTCCTGGATGTTGGGCTCCAGTACCTCCAGGCCGTAGAGTGCGGCGCAGCTGCGCGATGCGATCGCGGCAACATCGGTGCGTTCGGAGCTGGCGACCATCTCGGCCGACATGGCCGTGTTGGGGTACTTGGTGGCGTGCAGGTCGTGCGCCTCGATAAAGCCGGCGCATTGGGCAATGGCCTGGCCGTGGCTGTAGACCTCGTGCACGTCCGCAAGCTTGGCGCCGGGCTTGACGAGCAAGTTGTGGTCGATTTTGAGGCGCAGCGAGCGCACGATATGGAAGTCGAACTGGGCGAGCAGGTCGTAGACGGCGTTAACCGAGCCGGCGGTGGAGTTCTCGATGGGCAGCACGCCAAACTCGCAGAAGCCGTCGCGCACGGCGCGCATGACGCCCTCGAAGGTCTCGAAGAACGCGATGTCGGGCACGTCGAAGAGTTTGCACGCGGCGATTTGACTGTAAGCGCCCTCAACACCCTGGCAGGCGACGGTGGCCGTCTGGGGGAAGGGCGTATCGAAGGCCTCGGCCGTGGCGTGTGCCCTTTGCGAGACCGTGATGCCCTTGAGCTCGTTGATATAGCGCTGCTGCTCGGCCTTGCTCATGCTCATGAGGAGACGGAACAGGGTGATGGTCTGCGCCTCGTAGCGCTCGGGCGCGCGGCTGGCGAGGTTGTTGAGCTTGGAGCGCTCACGGGCGGGGTCGAAGACGGCCTTGCCCATCTCGATTTTTGACTTGGCGACCTCGGTGGCAATGTCCATGCGCTCGACAAAGCTGTTGAGGAGCGTGGTGTCGATGGCATCGATGGCCTGGCGGATGTCAGCAAGGTCCATGGAGACCCCTTTCACGTGTCGGGGGATGTTGAGGGGTGGGTAGTTAGCGCTGGGCGGCGTCTTCGAGGAGGGCGTCCCAGATGGCAAGGGCGGCGGCTGCCTCGGCTACGGGGACAGCTCGGGGGACGATGCAGGGATCGTGGCGGCCGTGGACCGAGAGCTCGGCATTTTCCATAGCGTCCATGTCCACCGTCTGCTGCTCGCGGCCAATGGAGGGCGTCGGCTTTACGGCCATGCGCCACATGACGGGCGCGCCGGTCGAAATACCGCCCAGGATGCCGCCGGCGTTGTTGGACTCGACCTCGATCTCGCCGGTCTCGGCATCGATGCGATACGGATCATTGTTCTCGCTGCCGCGCATGGCGGCCACGGCAAAGCCCATGCCAAACTCCACGCCCTTTACGGCGGGAATGCCAAACGCGATCTGCGCGATGCGGTTCTCGATGCCGTCGAACATGGGGTCGCCGATGCCCGCGGGAAGCCCATAAATGCCGCACTCCACGATGCCGCCGATGCTGTCGAGTTCGTCGCGTGCGGCTAGGATCTCCTCGCGCATGCGGCCGGCTGCGGCGGCGTCAATGCAAGGAAGATCGTTCGTTTGGATCGCTTTGCGGTCGGCCTCGCGATAGACCATATCGTCCATCGGCAGGTCGGAGATACCGCCGATCTGCGCGACGTGCGCCATTACTTTAATGCCGCGGGCCTCGAGTGCCTGCAGCGCAATGCCGCCGGCGATGCACAGGGGTGCCGTTAGGCGGCCGGAGAAGTGCCCGCCACCGGCGACATCGTGCATGTTGTGATACTTCACGCGCGCAGGGAAGTCCGCATGTCCGGGGCGGGGCTTGCGGCGCAGCTCGGAGTAATCCTTGGAGCGCGTGTTGGTGTTCTCGATAATCGCGGCGATGGGCGCGCCGGTGGTATGTCCATCGACCACACCGGCGATGATGTGGGCGGCGTCGGCCTCGCGGCGTTTGGTCGCGGTCTCGTCGCGACCGGGGGCACGACGGTCAAGGAAGGCCTGCAGCCGCCCCTGGTCAACAGCGATGCCCGCCGGAATGCCATCGAGGGAGCAGCCGATGGCGGGGGAGTGCGACTGGCCGAAGATGCTTAAGTGCAAGACGTTGCCAAAGGTCGAGGACATGCTATTCCTCCTCGAGTGTGACCTTGCCGCCCAGCAGGCGGTAGTGGTCGAAGAAATCGGGATAGGACTTGTTGACGGCCTCGGCGCCGTGGATCACGACCTCGCCGGTGGCGCGGCTCGCGGCGATCGCGGCCATCATGGCGATGCGATGGTCGTTGTGCGAATCGACTTCGCCGCCGGTGAAGGCATCGACACCCTTGATGATGAGGTCATCGCTGGCAATGCGCACCTGCGCGCCCAGCGCGGTGAGCTCGCGGGTGGTCGTGACCAGGCGGTCGGATTCCTTGATGCGCAGACGGGCGCAATCGTGGATAAAGGTGCGGCCCTGCGCCAGCGAGGCTACGGCCGAGATGACGGGCACCAGGTCAGGAATGTCGTGGGCGCTCATCTCAAAGCCGGCGAGCTTGTCGGACTTCACGGTGGCGGCGTTGGTGGAGCGCACGATGCGGGCGCCAAAGCGCGAAAGCGCGGCGAGCACGTTTCGGTCGCCCTGCGCGGAGCTCAGGGATACGCCCTCCACGGTGATGGGGTCGGCGCCGATAGCGCCGGCGCACAGCCAAAAGGCGGCGTTGGACCAGTCGCCCTCGACGGCTACGCTGCCGGGCGTGCGGTACGAGCCGCTGCTCACGCGGAAGTTCGTGACTTCGGGCTGGCCGTCCTTGGCCGGAATACGCTCGACGTTGACCTCGACGCCAAAGGCCTTCATGGCCTGGATCGTCAGGTTGATGTAGGGACGGCTCTCAATGAGGCCGGTTACCTGCACGCAGGAGGGCTGGGCCAGCAGCGGGGCTGCCAGCAGCAGGCCGGAGATATACTGCGAGCTCACGTTGCCCGGAAGCACAAAGGTGCCCGGGCGCATGCGTCCGCTCGTCTTGAGCGGAAAACCGCCCAGACCCTGTAGGTCGCAGCCGGCGGCGATGATCTCGTCCGAGAGCGGGGAGAGCGGGCGGGCGCCCAGGCGGCCCTGGCCTACGAAGGTGGCATCCGCACCCAGCGCGCAGGCGACAGGCAGCATAAAGCGGAGCGTGGATCCACTTTCGCCGCAGTCAAGCGTGCCGCCGGCAAGGGCCTTGAGCAGGCCAAACTCAACACTCTTCATGGTGGGGTGGACCTGGAAGCCGTCCTCGACGGTCTCGATGCGAGCACCCAGGGCCGTAAGGCAACGCACCGTAGCCTCGATGTCGGCGCAGGTGGTATTGCAGGTGACGTGTGTCTCGCCGTTGGCAAGCGCAGCGCAGATGATGAGGCGATGCGCCATCGACTTGGACGCGATGGCGGGAACGGTGCCCTTGAGCGGGGACGGGGTGATGCGGGCTAGCATGCGGAAGCGTCTCCCTTCTGGCCGAGGCCCTCGGCAATTAAATCGTGGAAGGTGGAAAGCGGCGTGCGGTCGATGCTGCAACGGCCAATGCCGTGCGGAATTACCAGGTCAATCGTGTCACCGGCGCGCTTTTTATCGTGCAGTGCTTCGGCAAAGACGGCGTCGGCCGAAAGCTCGCAGCGGGTCTTGAGACCGTGGCGTGCGCAGAGCTCCTCGATGCGGCCCGGCAGCTCGGCGTCGCAGACGCCGTGCAGGGCCGCGGCGCGCGTGATGATGCCCATGCCGATCGACACGCAGTTGCCGTGTCCGAGCTCAAAGTGCTCGCAGGCCTCGACGGCGTGCCCGGCGCTGTGTCCAAAGTTGAGGAGCTTACGCTGGTTGGTTTCGCGCTCGTCGGCGACGACCACGGCGCGCTTGATGTCGATATTGCGGGCGATGATGAGCGCTACGCGGGCCACATCGCGGTTGAGCAGCTCCAGCGTGAGCGGGGTCTTCTCCAGCTCGGCGAAAAGCTCCGGGTCAGCGATCACGGCGTGCTTGACGACCTCGCCGCAGCCGTCGGCGAACTGCTCGGGCGTGAGGGTGGCCAGGCACCCCACGTCGGCAATAACCACGCTCGGCTGCCAAAAGGCGCCGGCCAGGTTCTTGCCGGCAGCCAGGTCTATGGCGGTCTTGCCGCCCACCGACGAATCCACCATGGCGAGCAGGCTCGTGGGGATCTGCACAAACTTGCAGCCGCGCATGTAGGTGGCGGCCACAAAGCCCGCCACGTCGCCCACGACGCCGCCGCCGAGTGCCACGATCACGTCGGAGCGCGAAAGCTCGTGCTCGGCCACAAACTCCAAAATGGCAACGTAAGTCTCGGCGCGCTTATGGGCCTCGCCGGCCTCGAAGGTGCAGATGCTCACCTCGTAGCCTGACGCCTCCAGGCTCTGCTTAACGGGCATCTGGTAGAGCGGGCCCACGTTGGTGTCCGTCACGATGACGGCCTTGGTGCCGCCGGCGGTGGCGCGCACGAGCGGCCCCGCCTGCTCCAGCAAAAACGTGCCAACATGCACCTGGTAGGGGCGTGCAGTGTCGATATCGATGGTAATCGCCATAAGCTTCGGTCCTTTCGACCTGGCGTGATGGGTTGTCTAGTGGGAGGCCTCGTCGTCGAGTGCGCGCTTAATGCGGTCGCCCTCGGCAAGGAGATTCTCCAGATAGCGCTGGTCGCGGTCCTTGAGCGCGCGGCTGTAGGCGCCAAGCGATTCGATCAGATGGTCGATCTCGAAGGCGAGCGCGTCGGCGTCGTCGATCATGAGCTCGGACCACATTTGCGGGTTGAGGTGCGCCACGCGGGTGAGATCGTGGTAGCTACCGGCCGAAAAGCCGTGGTGGACCTGGGCAGTGGGGCTTTTGACGTAGGCGTTGGATACCACGTGCGCAAGCTGGCTCGTGAAGGCGATGACACGGTCGTGCTCGGCGGCGCTGGTCACGCTGAACTTGCCAAAGCCCAAGGGGCGCACCATCTCGCGCACCTGGCCCAAAAGCTCCAGCTTGAGCGCATCGTCCACCGCGGGCGGTACGAGCACCAGCGGGGCGCCCTGGAACAGGTCGGCGCGGGAGTGTGCATAGCCCGAGTGCTGCGTGCCCGCCATGGGGTGCGCGCCCACAAAGTAAAAGCCGTGCTCGCGGGCAAGCTCAAAGGCGCGCTCGCACACGATACCCTTGACGCCCACCGTGTCAATAACCACGGGGCCCATGATGGCCTCGGTATCGGTGGCGTCGGCGAGTGCCTGAGCGTGCGCTTCGAGCCACTCGATGCAGGCCTCTGGATAGCAGGCAAGGACGATGATGTCGCACTCGCCGAGCGTCTCGTCGTTGAGCTCGCCGGCAACGGTGCCCATGCTGGCGGCCGTCATCACGTCATCGTCGGGGTCCCAGGCCAGCACGCGAACGCCCGCCTGCGCATAGCCGCGGGCAAAGCTGCCGCCGATGAGGCCCAGGCCCACGATGCCGGCGCACTTGGGGCCACCCTGGTTAACGCGTGCGTTTCTCACCGTACCCATGGGCTACTCCTGAACGGGTTCTTGGCAGACGACCTCGCGGATGGCGCGGATGCGGCGCATGGTGTCGTCGAACTGGTCGGGCGTGAGGGCCTGGGCGCCGTCGGACCAAGCGTGACTCGGGTCGTCGTGGACCTCGATCTCCAGGCCGTTGGCGCCGCAGGCGGTCGCCGCGAGCGCCATGGGCTCAACGTAGCGGGTGTAGCCGGTGGCGTGGCTGGGGTCGGCGACGACGGGCAGGTGCGACAGGTGGTGCAGCACCGGCACGGCGTTGAGGTCGAATGTGTTGCGGGTGCGGGTCTCGAAGGTGCGGATGCCGCGCTCGCACAGGATGACGTTGTCGTTGCCCTCGCTCATGATGTACTCGGCGGCCATGAGCAGCTCATCGATCGTGCCGGACATGCCGCGCTTAAGCAAGATCGGAGTCTTGGTCTTGCCGACCTCTTTGAGCAGAGGGAAGTTCTGGGCGTTGCGGGCGCCGATCTGCATGACGTCGATCTTCTTGTCCAGGAAGACCTGCACGTCGCGCGGGTCCATGATCTCGGTGACGATCGGCATGTCGAGCTCGGCAGACGCCTCGCACAGCAGGTCCAGACCGGCGGGGCCCATGCCCTGGTAGGCGTACGGGGAAGTGCGGGGCTTGTAGGCACCGCCGCGCAGCATCGTGGCACCGGCGGCCTTCACGCGGCGGGCGATGCGGATGAGGTTCTCGCCCTCGACGGAGCACGGGCCGGCGATGACCTGGAACTGATCGCCGCCGATCTTGACGCCGTGGCCGCAGTCGATGACGGAGTCCTCGGGGTGGAACTTGCGGTTGGCGCGCTTGAACGGCTCGGAGACGCGCTGCACGCGCTCGACGACGTCCATGGACTCGAGCAGGAACGGGTCGATCTTGGTCGTATCGCCCACCAGGCCGATGATCGTCTCGTTCTCGCCGCGCGAGACGTCGGTTTTCAGGCCCTTTTTCTCAATCCAGCTGACGATATGGCTGACGGCCTCGTCGCTGGCGCTCTGCTTTAAAATTGCAATCATGGTGTGCCTCTCACCTCGATGGATAACCCTTGCAAAAACGGCCCGCATCGCGAGCCGTGTATATATGGTGCATGAGAGTTTATACTATCTGATTCGCTTTTGCCTTCTAAAGTGAGCCGTTGCGCCGCGTCTTCCCCGGAATTGCAAAGCTTTTTCTTTTATTTTGATAGCCCGTGGTGCACTTGGGTATAATGCCAAACGTTGGCCCTATTAGCTCAGGGGATTAGAGCGTCTGCCTCCGGAGCAGAAGGCCGTTGGTTCGAATCCAACATGGGGCACCATCGAACGTGAGACCGTCCGAACCTCGCATGGTCCGGGCGGTTTTTCTTATACCGACGCGACGTGATGGGACGTGGTATGGCAGCAACGGATATCGAGCGCGGACTCTCGACCGCCGAGGTCGAGGAGCGCATCGCCGCCGGTAAGATCAACCGTAACATGGAGCTCAAGACCAAGTCGGTCAAAGAGCTCATCATCGAGAACCTCTGCACGCTGTTCAATTTGATCAACGTGATCTTGGCGTTCCTGGTCATTTTGACCGGTTCGTTTAAGAATCTGACGTTCCTGTTCGTGGTGTTCCTCAATACCGCTATTGGCGTCATTCAGTCCATGCGTTCCAAAAAGATGGTCGATAAGCTCACGCTGCTGACCTCCAAGAAGGCCATCGCGGTGCGCGACGGCTCCGAGGTGGAGCTCGACCTGGACCAGATCGTGCTCGACGACATCATCCGCCTGGGGCGCGGCGACCAGATCCCCGCTGACGCCGTGGTGGTTTCGGGCGAGGCGCTCGTGAACGAGAGCCTGCTGACGGGCGAGAGCGATCTTATTAAGAAACAGCCCGGTTCCGAGCTCATGAGCGGCAGCTTTATCGACTCGGGTCTGCTGCGCGCCCGCGTGATCCATGTCGGCGCCGACAACTACGTCGCCAAAATTAATAACGAGGCCAAGTACGTCAAAAAGGTCAATTCCGAGATCATGAACGCGCTTAACGCCATCGTGCGCTTTGCGAGCATCATCATGATCCCGCTCGGTTTGGCGTTGTTTGCCTCGAGCGTGAGCGAGCTGTGGGATGCCGCGGGAACCCCAGGCAATAGCGCGCTTTCGTGGTGCTTCTCCGAGCTGTTGGCTGGTCATGTGCCTTCGTCGGCGCTGCTGTCCACGGTGGGCGCCCTGCTGGGCATGATCCCGCAAGGCCTGGTGCTGCTGACCTCGTCGGTGCTCGCCATCGCCACGGTGCGCCTGGCCCGCCGCAAGGTACTCGCGCAGCAGCTCTACTGCATTGAGACGCTCGCGCGCGTCGACGTGCTGTGCCTGGACAAGACGGGCACCATCACGTCGGGCCGCATGGAGGTCGAGGGTACCTATCCGCTGCCGGTCGAGGGTATGGGTGCGGGGGAGGGCGACGCCGCCGTTCCCGTCGATACCACGGTGCTCGATTTTGCGCTGGCTAACGTCGCACGTGCGACCTCGGCCGATGCCAACGAGACCTGTCAGGCGCTGCTCAACTATTACGCCGACCGTCCGGTCGAGGTGTCCGAGCCGCTGTCGGTCATTCCGTTCTCGTCGTCCAAAAAGTGGAGTGGCGCTTCGTTTGCGCAGGGCTCCTATGTGATGGGCGCGGCGCAATTTGTGCTTTCAGAGCGCGACTTTTCGCAGGTCGAGAACCGCGTGGCCGAACTTGCCGACACCTGCCGCGTGCTTGTGGTGGCCTGCGTGGACGGCTTTACGCCCGATGGCGATATGGTGGGCGAGGCCGAGCCCGTGGGCTTTGTGACCATTCGCGACGAGATCCGTACCTCGGCGGCCGAGACCATCGGCTACTTTAACGAGCAGGGCGTGACCCTCAACGTGATCAGTGGAGACGACCCGCGTACGGTGTCGTCGATCGCGCGTGTGGTGGGCGTGCCGGGGGCGGACGCTTATGTGGACGCCACGACGCTCGATACGCCGGCCAAGCTCGATGCCGCAGTGGACCGCTACCATGTCTTTGGTCGTGTGACCCCGCAGCAGAAGCGCGAGCTCGTGCAGGCGCTCAAGCGCCGCGAGCACACCGTGGCCATGACGGGCGACGGCGTCAACGACGTGTTGGCGCTCAAGGAGGCCGACTGCTCCGTCGCCATGGCGGCCGGCTCCGATGCCGCGCGCAACGTGGCCGAGATCGTGCTCGTCGACAACGACTTTGCCTCGATGCCCGCCGTGGTGGCCGAAGGCCGTCGCTCCATCAACAACCTGCAGCGTTCGGCTTCGCTGTTCTTGACCAAGACGCTGTTCTCGATGGGCCTGGCGGCGCTGTGCATCGCGCTGCCGCCGTACCCTTTCGAGCCGATTCAGATGACGCTCATCAACTTCTTCTGCATCGGCGCGCCGGGCTTTGTGTTGGGCCTGGAGCCCAACAATGCTCGCGTGAAGGGTGCGTTTTTGACCAACGTGCTCAAGCGTGCACTGCCGGCGTCGATTGCGGTCATTTTGGCTGCGGCGCTCGATATCTTTGTGGCGCGCGTGTTTGGCTTTAGCCAGCTCACGCTGTCTACGATGTGCCTACTTACGTCGTGCGCGGCGAGCGTCAGCCTGATCTGGCGAATCTCGCAGCCCCTCACGCCCTTACGTGTGGTGCTCTTTGTGTTTGTAGTCGCCGGCATCTTGGTAGGCGTTATCGGATTCCCGGAGCTGCTGTCTATTGCCAATCTGACGATGGGTCAGATGGTTTTCTTGGCTGCCATCGTGGTCTTTACCTGCTCGGTGTTCTTTAAGCTCGCCACGATGATGGATTCGCTCAGGCCGCGTCGTCGTCATGCCGCAACTGGTTTTGGCCGCGGTGTGCGCGTCCGCCTGGGTCGCGGTGGCGGCAAGGTGAGCTCGACGGGTTCGACGGCGGAGCGTTTTGCCAAGCGCGTCGCCGCCGACATGGCGCAGCGCCGTGAGGCGCGCACCGTTCGTGAGGCCGAGGCCCGCGCACTCGAGGGCGTGGCCCAGGCCCAGCCCAAGAAAAAAAAGAGTACCGGAGCCAAGCGCTCTCGCGTAACCAAGTCCGCCCAAGGCATCAAAGTCTCGATGCCAAGCAAAAAGAAGAAGTAACTACGCGCCCTGGCGATGTTGAATTGGTGCCTTGCTCCTGTGGGGCCGTGGCGATGTTATGCTCTAACCTCGATTATTTGAATTGCTTCGAAAAGAGGATGCCGTGATCTGCCCGCATTGCCTTAAGACTATCGAGGACGGCGCCTCGTTCTGCCCCTACTGCAACGCCTATGTGGGTCCGGGCGATGGTCCCGAGCACACCGAGTTCGTGTTCTGTGAGGGCTGCGGTGCCCGTCTTTCTCCGCATGATCGTACGTGCCCCAAATGCGGACGCCCCGCTCCGGGTATCCTCTCCGAGGATGCGGCAGCATCCGACCTGGCAGCGGGCCGCACGGCGGGCTTTCCGCGCCTAACGCAAGAGCAGATCGATACCGAGGTGCCGCATGCGCCGGCCTCTGCCGCTGCGGTGCTCTCAGACGCCGCCGACCCCAATGAGACCTGCGTGCTGCCGGCTTTCGATAAGGATTTCGGTATCCCCAAGGTCGATATTCCCACGCCCGTTTCCCTGCATGACGATGCTCAAAAACCCAAGCGCAAGGTGCACCCCGACGAGGACGCCTATCACAAGCATAAGCGTCATATTCCCAAGCCGCTCATTATCATCGCGGTCCTTGCCGTCGTGTGCGGTGGTGCCTATTGGTTCGTGACGACCGATCCCATGGGTGTTATGCCTGGCTTCTACGACCAGTTTGGCCAAGCTGCACAAACCACCTTCCCCACGCGTCAAAAGGGCGAGGCGACTGAGGACGATACCAAGCAGGGCGATTCTGCCGAGGTGGTTCAGGAAGAAACCGTGCTCACCGATGATCAGCTCTATACCAGGCTCGACGGTCTGTATCAGACCATCGTGTCCTACGCTGACGAGGACCAGATCGGCGAGGTCATCGATTCCTTTAACAACGGTTATCTCCGAACGCCGCTGTCCACCCGTCAGGAGCTGTCGCAGAGTGCCTACGCCCTGCGCGACCAGATCAAAAAGACGCAAGATGAGCTCAACAACCTGAAAGTACAGGACGATACGGTCTATGCGGATGACATCGCCCACTTAAAGCAGCTTGCCGAGTGGATGTATGAGCGCGTCGACGTGATCTGCCAGAGCTGGGATATCTCGCTGGCCATTCCCGATGGCGAGTCGATGAGTTCCCACCAAAGCGAGATCCTGGCGCCCATCGCGCAGGGCGGCAACAGCGCGCTGAACCAGTACGACGCCAATGTGGGTTCCTGGAAGCCGCAGCAGCGTTCCTAAAAATAGTTCGCCATAGTCGGCATAACCTACGTGCGCAATTGATGTAAGCCCGTGCTTATTGCTACAATTCGTACAAATATGCTTTAAACGCACGAGGAAGGAACCACATGTTTGGTTTTAAGAAAGAGCTCTACACGCCCGGGTATCAGCTTGTCGGCGACGAGTGCGCCGTAATCGAGACGTCGAAGGGTACCATCAAGGTCAAGTTTGACGGCGAGGGCGCTCCCATTCATGTCGCGAACTTCTGCGAGCTTTCCACGATGGGCTTCTATGATGGCCTTAAGTTCCATCGCTATGTGCCCGGTTTTGTTATCCAGGGCGGGGACCCCAATACCCGCGACATGTCCGGCGCCGACGTCGCCGCCGGTCTTGAGGGCCCCGACGGCATGCCCGGTACCGGTGGCCCCGGCTACTGCATCAAGGGCGAGTTCGCCACCAATCCGCGCAACAGCCATGTCGATGGCGCCCTTGCCATGGCGCGCTCCATGGACCCCGATTCCGCGGGTTCGCAGTTCTACTTCTGCCTGGGTGCCCAGCATAACCTCGATTCCGGTTACACCGTCTTTGGTACCACGGTCGAGGGTCTCGATGTGATTTCGCAGCTGCGTGCCGGCGACGAGATCGTTCATGTCGAGATCGTTCACGAGTAAAGGGGACTTCCTTGAATAGCCAGCTGATCCAACAGGGCCGCGCCGCTTACCGCGCGGGTGATTTTTCCGCTGCAGCCCAGATGCTTGGGGCGGCAAAGACTCCCGATGAGATTATGGGCGAGGCCGACCACCTTCGTGGCAACGCCTTGATGCACCTGGGCATGTATGCCGAGGCCGCCGAGGCCTATGCCGCCGCCCTCAACGACGGCACCTACGGCAAGCGCGGCGCGCTGCTCACCAACCGCGGCAAGGCGCTTGCCGCCGTGGGCGACTACACGACGGCCGCTCAGGCTTTCTCTGCCGCTACGCAGGATGCTTCCTATGCCACGCCGTTCAAGGCCTATCTGGGCCTGGGCAATGCGCTGTTCCAGTCGGGCGACTATGCCAACGCGGGAACCGCCTTCCGTCAGGCTGCCATCGACGGCGCCAATCCGGCTCCTGCCGCCGCACTCGGCGAGCTCGGTCGTTGCTTCATTAAGCTCGGCCGTCCGGCGGATGCCGTGGAGACTTACCGCACGGCTATCGACTTTGCCGGCCCCCGCGACGACACGCGTGCGCTCAACGCCGGCATGGGTCAGGCGCTTTCTGCCGCCGGCCGTCCCTCCGACGCACTCGACGCCTTTAATGCCGCTACTGCCGATGGCATCTACCAGCTCACCTCCGAGCAGGCCGATGAGCTTGCCCGCGTGCAGGATTCGCTTGCCGCGCTGTCTGCCCAGACGGCTATGGCCACGGCTCCGGCGCCCGCGATGGACGCTCCTGCCGTCGATCCGCTCGATCCTACGGGCGCGACCGGTCAGTTTATGCCTGATCCCTCGGACACCGGCTTCTTTACGCTGTCCGAGTCCGAGATGGTCCAGCAGGACCGTCAGGATCGTAAGCAGGCCAAGGTCCGTCGTCGCCATCGCCATACGGGTCTCAAAGTCTTCATCGTGCTGCTTCTGCTTATTTTGATCGCCGCGGGCGGTCTGGGCTTTGCCTACACGCGCGGCTTTGGCTTCCCGTCTCAGGAGTCTGTCGTTACCGATCTGTTCCAGGCTGCCGGCGACGGTGACGCCGCAAAGGCCGAGTCTTGCCTGGCCTCGAGCCTGTCCGAGGACGCTAAGTCGATGATCATCTCCTCGATTCCGCAGGGGGCCACCGTGTCCGTCGAGGGCATGGATCAGTCCATGACCGAGACGACCGCCAAGGTGAAGGCATCGCTGTCCAAGGGCGGCGAGCAGGAGTACACCGTCAAATTCGTGCGCTCCGACAACCATATCGGCTGGGCCGTTTCTTCGCTCGATATGGATTTCTCGGCTGCTGACAACCAGTAGTGACCTTATGGGATTTAGCTTTGCCCGGCGCTTCACCGCAAGTGAGGTGCCGGGCTTGCGCTAGTATGATGAGCTAGTAGTTTTCCAGCAATCATCCAACACATCAGGAGTTGCGTTGTTTTCTTTGATGGATATGTTCTTCGGTAGCTATGCGGGCGATCTTGCCATCGACCTCGGCACCGCAAATACGCTTGTCTCCGTGCGCGGTAAGGGCATCGTCATTCGCGAGCCCTCTGTTGTCGCCATCGACAAGAACGACGAGCGCATCCTGGCGGTCGGTATCGAGGCAAAGCGCATGCTCGGCCGTACGCCCGGCAACATCGTGGCCGTTCGTCCCCTGAAGGACGGCGTCATCGCCGACTTCGATGTTACCGAGGCCATGCTTCGCTACTTTATCGACAAGGCGTCCGAGAAGCGCTATCCGTGGACTCCGCGTCCGCGTGTCGTCGTCTGCGTTCCCTCCGGTGTCACGTCGGTCGAGAAGCGCGCTGTCTTTGAGGCCACGATCCAGGCCGGTGCCCGCCAGGCCTATCTGATCGAAGAGCCTATGGCAGCCGCTATCGGCGCCGACCTGCCCGTCGAGGAACCCACCGGCTCCATGGTCATCGACATCGGCGGCGGTACCACCGAGGTTGCCGTTATCGCTATGGGCGGCATCGTCGTCTCGCAGTCCATTCGTATTGCCGGCGACGAGTTCGATCAGGCCATCCTCACGCACGTACGTGATGCCTACAACCTGGCCATCGGCGAGCGTACGGCAGAGGACATCAAGATCAAGGTCGGTTCCGCCGTGCCGCTCAAGGACGAGCTCGACGTTGAGGTCAACGGCCGCGACGTGATCACCGGTCTGCCCAAGACCGTGCGCATCGAGAGCGAGGAGATTCGTCGCGCGCTCAACAAGCCGCTCGACGAGATGGCCAAGGCCGTCAAGGACGCACTCGACGCTACGCCTCCCGATCTTGCCTCGGACCTTATGTACTACGGCATTTTGCTGACCGGTGGCGGCGCGCTGCTGCGCGGTCTCGACGTGCGCCTGCGCGATGAGACCGGTGTTTCGGTCAACGTCAGCCCCACGGCGCTCGATAACGTCGTTAACGGCTGTGCCCGCGTGCTCGAGGCCAATGCGTTTGATGGCGGCTTCGTCCAGACCAATGCTTAATTTCCAAAAGGTGGATTCCATTTGGCACGATCTTCGGGTTTCTCCACAAATCTGAATACCAAGCGACAATCAACGGGTATGCGCCCGTTGATTGTTTTCAGCCTGATTTCGGTGTTGCTGCTCACGTTTTACATCCGCGAGGGCGAGGCAGGACCGATTCATGCCGTGCGCTCGGGCGTGACGACGATTACCTCGCCGGTGCGCTTTGTGGGCTCGGCTGTGGCGGCTCCCTTCAATGCGATCGGTAACGTGTTCTCTAACCTTACGGCGTCGCAGGACACGCTTGACGAGCTTAAGAAGCAAAACGAGGAACTGACCTCTAAGGTTGCTGAGCTCTCCGAGGCTCAAAAGACCGCCGAGCGTCTGGAGGGGCTGGTCGGCCTGCAGTCGACCTATAACCTCAAATCGACCGCTGCTCGTATCGTTGGTGCCTCCGGCGATGCCTGGACCTCGACCGTTACCATCGACAAGGGCTCTGCCGACGGGCTTACCATCAACATGCCCGTGACGAGTTCTGCCGGTGTTATCGGCCAGATTATCGAGGTATCGGCCAAGACCTCTACCGTGCGCCTGATTGGCGACGAGAACTCCGGCGTATCCGCCATGGTGCAGGACACGCGCGCCCAGGGTATGCTGCAGGGTCAGGCTGACGGCACGCTGCGTCTTGAGTACGTGAGCGTCGACTCCGATGTTAAGGTTGGCGACATCATCGTGACCTCGGGCATTGGCGGTGTGTTCCCCAAGGGCCTTCCGCTCGGCACCGTCTCGTCGGTTGAAAAATCCGCAAACGACGTGTACTACACCATTGTGGTGCGCGCCCAGACGACGGCCGAGAACAACGAGGAAGTGCTGGTCATCACCTCGCTGACCGACGAACAGTCGGCCTCGGATGAGGACGTGAGCACCGCTAATAGCACGCCGCAGGGAACGTCGCGCGATGCTGCGACCAAGACGAAGGACGAGAGCTCGGATGACGGTTCCGACACGTCCGAGACGACCGATTCCGGCTCGAGCGAGTAGGGGGCATGTCCATGGATCTACACGAGCAGGGGATGAGCTCCCGTACGTTTGTAATCGCCGCCATCGTGTGCGTGCTGCTGCAGGCAGGCCTGGCACCGCAGATCTCCATTGCGGGCGGTCGCGTCAACTTTATGATTATCCTGGTGTGCATAAGCGTGTTCTCGGGCGACCCGACCCGTGCCGTCGTGTGCGGTTTTTGCAGCGGCTTGTTCTATGACCTTTCCGCTGCCGTGCCGGTGGGCGTTATGTCGCTCCTGCTGACCGTGGGTTCTTTTGCCCTGGTGCATAGCGCCGCCGGTCAGACGGGCGGTACCCCGAGTGCGCGCGGCATCACTGTGGGTGCCTTCGCGCTCGTCATTAATGTGATCTACAGCATCATCTTGCTGTTTATGGGTTTGGAGACGAGCTTTGTCGTGGCGATCTTCGGCCATGCGCTGCCGTCTTCGATCCTGACGGGTTTGGTTGCCATTCCGTTTTTGATGTCCGGCGTCGTGCCGCAGTCCGGTTATGGATTCTCCGCACGTGGCGGACGCCAGACGGGCATGCGCTTTAAGCCCAAGACCCGTAAGCTCAAATAGGGGAGGCTCGTAGATGTCTTCCCAGATGACGGTTATTATCGCCGGTATCGTGCTGGTTGTGGCCATCGTGGTCGCGCTGGTCATCATGCGTCGTGGCGATTCCCGTTTTACCTACGATACACAGCATGGAACGGCCCCGCGCGCCACCGAGGGCGAGGGCAATACCGCGGCGACCGCCTTTAAGGGCCGCTTCTCCATCCTCACCACGGGTGTGGGCGCGATGTTCGCGGCGCTTGCCGTCAAGCTGTGGGGCATGCAGATGGTCTCGTCGGACTATTACGAAAAGCAGGCTAATAGCAATCAGACGCGCACCGTTACCACACCCGCTGTGCGCGGCCGCATCCTCGACCGCAATGGCGTGGCACTTGTCCAGAACCGTCCCTCACTTGCTGTCGTGGCCTACCGCGACCTTGCCGAGGATGAGGTTTTGGTTCGCCATCTTGCCAACGTGCTTGGAATGCCTTATGTGGCGGTCCTTCGCAATATTCAGGACAATACAGAGGGCGCTCAGAGCCTGCATACCATCGCGACGGACGTCCGTCGCTCCACGGTTGCCTATATCAAGGAACACGCCGGCGAGTTCCCGGGCGTCAAGATTGCCGAGCGTACCGAGCGCCAGTACCCGTACGGCGAGACGGCCTGTCACATTTTGGGCTATACCGGCACCATTACCTCCGAGCAGCTCGAGGCCCAGAATAAGAAAACCTCTGGCGATGATGATGCTTCTGCTGGCAAGATTACGTACCAGTCGGGCGATATCGTGGGCCAGGCGGGCGTTGAGAGCTACTACGAAAACCGGCTGCAGGGTATTCGTGGCGAGCAGACCGTCAAGGTCGATGCCTCGGGCAATGTGACCGGTCAGGCCGGCGCCGTGCCCGCGAAGGCCGGCTCCGACATTAAGCTCACGCTCGACCTTAAGATCCAACAGGCCTGTGAGACGGCACTGGCGAGCGCTATCGAGCTTGCCAAGACCACTGGCTACAGCAATGCCGGCAACGGCGCTGTGGTGTGTCTCGATCCCAACAATGGCGAGATCCTGGGCATGGCGAGCGAGCCCAAGTTCGATCCGTCCGTCTTTATCGGCGGCGTCTCAAATGACGTGTGGACCGAGCTCAATGATGACAAGGGTTCGCACCCGCTGCTCAACCGCGCCATTAGCGGACAGTACATGTCGGCTTCGACCATCAAGCCGCTCTCGGCACTGGCCGGTCTTGAGTTTGGAACCTACACGTCGGGGCAGACGACCAACTGCACGGGCTATTGGACGGGTCTGGGCAAGTCGTGGGGCAAGTACTGCTGGCTGCATTCCGGCCACGGCACAATGACGCTGCAGTCGGGTATCGCCAACTCGTGCGACCCCGTCTTCTACGACATGGGCAAGGCGTTCTTTTATGACGAGCAACATTCCGAGGGCCTGCAGGAGGTCTTTCGTCGCTGGGGCCTAGGCAAGACCTGCGGTATCGATTTGCCGAGTGAGGGCGCGGGCCGTATTCCCGATGCCGAGTGGAAAGAGTCGTACTTTACCGACGCCTCTGCCGAGGACCGCAAGTGGAATGCCGGCGATATGACCAACATTGCCATCGGCCAGGGCGACATTTTGGTGACGCCTCTGCAGATGGCATGCGCCTACATGGGCCTTGCCAACGGCGGTAAGCAGTACGTGCCTCACGTATTTTTGTCTGCCGTGTCGCGCGATGGCGACGGCGATGCCTATAAGTACAACGGCAAAGGCAAGAAGAAGCGCTTGGAGGCCAAGATCAACAGCGATTCGGATTTGGCCCTTGTTCGCAACGGCATGCACGACGTGATTTACACGGCATCGACGTCCCTGGCGGCTCACTTTGGCACCCTGACGCCGCAGGTATACGGCAAATCGGGCACGGGCGAGAAAAGCGGCGAGGACGAATACGCGTGGTTCTGCGCCTATGCGCCGGCCGATGATCCCAAGTAT
>OGZR01000469.1_pt1 | contig 18036 bp, 16 predicted proteins | sample 1576851 | NCBI WGS metagenome assembly OGZR01 (sample SAMEA3541492, study PRJEB24748) | human gut metagenome | biome: human gut; feature: human-associated habitat; material: faeces | place: China | collected 2012
CGTGTCCCTCCGCCGCTGGGACCCCGATGAGCTCCTGCCGTTGCGCTTGGCCCGACCGCCGCAGTAGGGACAATAGACGGCCTTCATGGGCACCTCTTCCGAAAGGGATTTTAACGGTTCCGGAAAAGGTTATCTGCCTGCGGGAACGATAGGCAACCGGACAAACATTCTGTCCGACCGGTTAAAAGCGGGCACGGAATTTATACGGCTGAAAAAGGGGCGTCGACCTGCGCCGATGCCCCCAACATGGACACACATTTTGCCCCATAAGCTACGGCTATACAAAATGGGGGGGGGGCAACGGCTTACGCCGATACCCCCCCATGAATAAGTGCGCTATTTGTCCTGTATTGCCCTTTTTAACTATTGATAGCGCAAGAAATAATTTATTTGGTACTTATTTCGAAATACCAAGAAAACCAGCAAGCCTTTCACAAGAGCGCCCGTCACTGGGATCGTACATCCTCCGCAATAACTCTTCACGCTCCGCACTCGAGGAGTCGGCTCCATTTGAAACATCTCGAATGAACGTTTCCAAATCATCAAAATTATAAATCTTGGGACCGACCATATACTCTTCAGCATTATCAATGAGACCGATTTTATACTCGTTAAGATCTGAAAGCACAAAAGCAATCGGACGATTTAAAACCAGGTATTCATAAATTGCCCCAGAAAAATCCCCAATCATCGCATCTGCTTCAAGCATCAAATCGTAATTATCAAATTTCTGCAATTTGATAGAATCACCAGTAATAAATTCAATCCCCTCTGGCATATCTGAGGTAATTGATGAAAGATCCTGCTTGGGATGCAGTTTGATCACCAGACGAACGCTATATTGCCTAAGAACCTCAGCAAGCTTATCAAGTGCTCCACGATTCCTCACAAGCGGTACACCATATGGATAATCACCAGATGAATCATCTCTATCGACAGCAACACCCTTCCTAAATGTAGGCATCCACAAAATAGTCTTGCCATCACCCTTATTCGATTTATTTACTACCACATGGTGTTCATCATAAAGACTATCAAGTGAAGGATAACCGACATGAATCAACTCCACTGACGAGTTATCTGCCTCGTACATCCACCTTGTCCAATCATCAAAAGAAGGAGACGGAGAAAGGATGTAATCGACCGACTTAGGAACGGTAATCAATCCATGGCAATTCTTCAGTCCAAAACCACCGTGCGTCATATATACAGAAAGCTGGTCATCGCGAACCTTATCGGCAACGGTGCAATCCGCAGTCAACCATTTTGCAGTACAGATTGCCCAAGCCTTTCGCCAACTGGGCCCATAAACAGGCACGCAGCTAACGTTGTCGGGTAAATCCACGGGAGCGTCATGATACAGGCGCCAGACGATTTTGATCTTCTTGTTATAACCATTAGAGACAAGCCAGTTATAGAAAGCTCCGCCGTTGCAGTCAAAATCATTATGACTCTCGATAACAATTTTATTCATAAGGGGAAAGGGCTTAGCCAAGCAAGCAAGAATCGCAATCTGCAGTTTTGGCAACTTGTAACGCCAAAATACCTGCAAAGATCTTCGTATGCCTCTTGATTTAATGTAGCTAATTGGATTCAAAATAGATCTAGCTCCTCTTTCGAACAACAGAAAGAATCTCATGGCGTTTTACGAACAAACAGACCGTAATTATCAAAAGAATCAAATAGCGGACAAGAACCATTCCATAGATAAGGTCCATTCCAAGAGTAACAATGAGCACAACCGCAACGGTAAGCAACAGATACCTTGATGAATAAACCTGACGACCCAATTCAACACGACAAATCCGAGCACTAAACGCCCAATGCATAAATGCAAGCATCATATAAGAAGCCAAAGTAGTCCAAGCCGCTGCCTTATAACCAAATGTCGGAATAAGCACAAGGTTAAGACCGATATTCAGAACAGCAGAAGCAACAGAAGCGATGGCGATAAGACCCGTCTTCTTATAGAAGTACTCAAGATTGCTCATCATCGAGTAAAAGAAAATAAAGAAAACCGAAGCTGAAAGCGGCGGAATGATATCTACAGCATCGGAGTACTCAGGCCCAGCAAAGACGGAAAGAACCTCCGGAGCGAAAGCCATGATCATGATAGTGAGTGCACCAACAAGCATGAGAATCAGATAGCCGCTCTTCCTCACGCCATCTACCCTGCCCTCATCAAGCTCTTGAAAAGTATAGGGACAGTAGGAGTCATTGATAGCGGTGACAACAATAACAAGAGCCATTGCAATCGAATATGAAACACTATAAAGAGCAGCCGCACTGTTGTTCACAATCTGACTAATCATCAATCTGTCCGACTGATTGAGAACATAATGCGAAAGAAAATGTGGGAGCAAAGGCACGGATAAACTAATGCCGTATTTCCAATATTCTTTCCTAAATAAACATTTGCCCCTTGCAAAGATAAGTACCATAAGCAGAATGCCAGGAATACCTTTTGCGATCACGTCCATAATAACCCGCGCCTCGACCTTTGCATCTGTATTCAGAATAGCAATGATTCCAGCACCGAGACTGAATACATTAGTAGCAATAGTCACAAAGACAAGCGCGCGATAACGGTATTCAAATCGTTGGCGCGCACTCCAAAATGACGTCGCGGACATTAAAGCAATCTCAACAAAAAGAAGAACAATCAGAAAGGGGGAAAGCCCCATAACTTCAGCCCAAAATGTTGGAGCCATGCAAAATATGCCAAAGAAAGCCAAGGTAAGGACGGACGAGAGCCCGAGAAGGGAAGACTCAAATTGCATTTCGCTTCCCCTAAAGTCAAGCCTTCCTCGACTATAAACACTGCCGAACAAATTCAACGTGCAAAACACAGTCATGATAGAAACCCATGATTGGAATACACTGAAAGTGCCATACTGGTCGGTTGTCATAATGCGAGTTAAGATAGGCGTAGCTAAGAGTGATATACCTTTATTAACTACATTGCAAATAACGAACCAAATGGCCGCCCTAGCTGGTGAAGGCATATTTTTATATCTAGAAATGAAATTCAATGAAAACTCCCGAAGAATATTCCGAATCCGAGATTATTCAATCAGTAAAAACGCCCAAGTCGCTTTAAGGATTCATAATGGTCAATATCCCTCTGCTTAAAAGGCGCGGCAGGATGGCCCCCAGCAATTGAATACGCGGGAATATCTTTGCATACAACACTCCCGGCCTGCACTACTACGCCTTCTCCAATGGAGACTCCACCCAAAACAATGACATTATTGCCGAACCAGACGTTATCTCCGATTGTCACATCTTTATCGACCATATGGGAACCATATGGAATGGCATCGTCATGATCGTAATCGTGAAAAGAAGTAATAATTTGACATCCCGGGCCCGAATGAAAATTTGCTCCAATTACGATTTTTCCATTTCCAGACATTGCCATACCATTGAAACTTACGTTATCAGCGAGAAATGTATTTGGCGTTACATAAGATTTACCGCCTGTATACACACACCCTTCGCAATGTGCCGCCACCTTTTTAATTCGTTTAGCAAAATAGAAGCGTGCAAACCTTTGCTTAATATCACTAAGCCTCATTATTTGAACCGTCCTTTGAAAGCAGCCCCTCACGTGAAACAAGGGCAAGCAGAATATATACATAGCTATATGGAGTAAAGCTATCAAAAATCAATACAAACAGAAGTGAGCACAGCACGGCCACAGCAACGGACCGAACCTTATTATCAGAAATGTGATTAACGCAGCGCGCGACAGAGCATAGCATCCACACCATTGCAATAAGCAGAACAACACCACCGTCAACAAGGCTCTGCATAACTTGATTGTGCGCATAGCTCATGCCAGAGCTCCAAAAAGTGGTAATTACAGAGTTCTCAACACCGTAACCAAATAGGAATGAATCTTTAATTAAGTTGCTAGCTGATTCCCACACAAATAATCTGCCGTTAAAAGTCCAATCAAGACTTGTCCCGATCAAGGGACTTCGGCGAGCAATAGTGACCCAGACAATGAAACCGCTAACAACAATCGAAAGAGCAACGATAATTCGAAAATCAATACGCCAATCCGAAGGCGAAATCATTTTTACAAGCAGAACAATGACGAAGACGGCAATACAAAGGTGCGCTGAATCGGCATCAGCTGCAAGCATGGAAATCAGCCCAAGCGTTGCCAATAATATCGCAACAAAGCGAGATGCCCATTTTTTTAAGTAGATAAAGCATGCCAGAGTAAAAGCAAGCAAACCATATTGACTAAAAACCTGTACATGCCCAAGAAATGTCATGTGATAATTCCCAGCAAAAAGCGAAGCGGGAACCAAAAGTTCTGCAAGAAAGAGGGCACAGAGAATATATGCGCTGGCGACGCAGTACTCACGGAACTCCGCATGATCAAGTTCGATTAAATATAGAAAAGCAACAGGGAAAAAGAAAAGCTCTTGAAGACCATTAACAATTCCCTTAACTGAAAAAATTGATACAGCAAAAGCAACTATAAAATATGCAAACAGTCCAAAGTATGGCGATGAAATTCGTTTTCTTCCGTGAAGCCGAATTACACTGTCCAGTAGCAGCATTGCAAGAGCAAGCATAGACCAAAAAGTCATGAAAGCCTTATATCCAGGAATCAGAAAATCCAAGCCTTTTGGTGCAAGCAGCGGAATTAATACAAGATAGCGAAGAAGACTTGTGGTACTCCTCTCCACTAACGACAATCTCCCTGAAGCTATTGAAGTATCATCGATCATGACGCAACCATTTCTTTATCAAATGGGCTCGCTCAGTTCCAAGCATGTTTACAAGAGCCCGCTGAAACCTCTCCCTACCAGTGCCCCAAGAATGAGCATATAGCGACTTTGAAACGGTCTCTTCACACATTAGATTAGGTGTATCTCCCGTCGAGATAGGGTCAAAATATTTACACGGATAAACAGTAAGCTCTGGAAGTCTAACGATCTCTCCGCCTCCGTCTCCATCATATCCATACGCACGCACAACACGATCATTCAAAAACGGACAAGCCAGCTTCTTTGACTCATTCCAGTCAAATCGAAGACCGTCGTACTGTGCAAGCATTTGCTTTACAACAGGACTCGCTTTAACCGCCCCGAAACCAAGTCCCGTTGTACATAAATGAGCAGGCTGCTGAACACCCATATAGCACTGACTATCAAGCAAGCCATCAAGGGTTTTTAGCAACTCGATATCAGTATCGAGATAAATGCCACCATTGTCGTAAATTATCTTAAGTCGTGCCCAATCCGAAACAAATGCCCAAGCCCCAGCCTCATATGCCGTAGATATGAAGCGGTTTTGATTAACATCAAAATTCGACTCATCCCAACGTTTTATTTCGTAGTCGGGACACATTTTCTTCCAAGAAGAAAGACATTTCCTTGCCGTTTTTGGAAGTGGCTTACCACCAAACCAGCAATAGTGAATTACCTTAGGTATCATCATTGACCTCGTTATCTTAAGCAGCCCGCTAAATGCTAGGACTACAGTTTTGAATTACCAAAACAATCATTCAGGTAGTCAGTTACGTTAAACGAACGATTCGCCCCAAACGGCTCCCATGAAGCCGGAATATACTCACACGTTCGCGGACAGTGAATACGCTTACAGCACTTAATCCCAGGATGATCCTTCGCAGCAAAAATCAACTTATGTTCAAGCGGCAATAAATCAAACGCGCGCAAATCGTCCTCGGTGGCACCATTCTGATCGTTAAATTTAAAAATCAGTCGATCATGGCAAACACGACGTACACGGTCCTCCCACTTACGTCGTGCAATTGTCTCATCGTGATGATGAAGCATATGAAGTTCAACATCATCAATTCGACCAATTAGATACTGTCCCCAATTGTCATTAGCGCATAAGGTAGATTCCCACTTAGAGTCTTTTGGAGAGATAAACTGCAACGGCTGAGCTAAATAGTGATCGAGATCTGAGCAAAAGCGAACAAAATCACTCGGCATAATAAACATACCGATAGTTGGAGACTCTTTACGCATACCATAGCTCTCGTAGACCGTTCCGCCCCAGCAATTATTGGAAATAATTGTAAAACAATCAACTGACAGCTTTTTAATTCTTATAGACCGAGTAAGTGGAAGCCATAGGCGGTTTCGTAGTTTTAGTCGAATAGTTTCGCGGTTGAACTTTCCTAAAAGACACGCAAGCTTCAACTAAACCACCACCCTCTCAAAACAAATAACGGACAAGCAACAAGGAGAACCAATGTGTACAAACAAAGCAAGGAGATTAGTTACTTACATCTATTAATGCCTTCCATGTACAATCTTCGAAGCATGGCTGCATTGTCGCGAATATCATATCCTGCTGTCTTAGCAGAATTCACACCGGAAGCACTGTCCAACGCCCGATCACGTCCTTTCAACGCATCCTCAATGGCATCTGACCAAACTGCCGCGCTGTCGTTAAGTGCAACCTGTGATACCAAAGGCGTAATAGCACATTCATCAGTAATTGTTTCAGACATGACAACTGGCAAGCCGTTCAACTGCCATTCCAAGACTACATTAGGAAAGCCTTCATATAGAGACGGAAACACCATACAATCCATGGCGTTAAGAAGCTGAGGAACATCATCGCGCCGACCAAGGAAGTGGACGTGGTTTTGAATACCTAGGGACTCCGCATTTTCTTTAGTTTGATTAAACAGTGCTCCATCGCCGATAAGAACAAGCTCGTACCTTGGAGAACGTCCGCGCAACTCTTTGAAAATCTCAAGGAGTTTGCCATGATTTTTCTGGGCGTTGAAACGACCAACATGACCCAATGCTATGGCATCGTCATTCAGCCCCAGCTCAGCACGGGCGCCAACACGCACAGAGCTGGAAAAAGTAAACAGGCCAAGATCTTTTCCATTTGGAATTACCTTGAATTGCCTGTTACCAAAGAGCCACTTTCCCGCATCTTTTCCGCATGCGTAATAATCCGTCGCCTCTCGGTAGAGAACAGGTCGTAAAAGACTATCGGCGACGCGATGCCCGCATGTTGTGTTGTGGGAATGTGCAATACGCATTTTTACGGAATACTTACGAGCCTCCCGAAGCTCAAATGATGCCAGAGCGCTGTTGCAGCACACATGCACAATGGAGAAGTTCTCTTTCTCCAAAAGAGCTCGATAGGCACGAACATAAGCTCGCGGATTCTTTTTACGACTTGGAACAGTAACGACCCTAATGCCAACTTTCTCAACAGCATCGACAACCGAGGGATCACAATCTTCAAAAGCAACAGTTACAATTTCAAGCCCCTCAAGATTCATGGCGCCGAACGTCTGCCGCATCCATGAAGTGATGCCGTCGTTCAAAACACCACTTGTACCAAGAACGAGAATCTTAATAGCCATTAACGACCTCCTCCCCTAATGGTCGTCTTCAGACGTTTAAGAAAAATGCGAACGTGTAGCGGCAGAGCAGTGATTACACACGCTTTAATCCTAGAAGTCTTCGAAAAGATTAATTCATACTCGCCCATCATGCCATCAGAGCCGTCGTGCGCATAAGCCTCAAGTACACGGGACCTTTGCTCTTTATTGCAAACAGTTGGCTTTTCAAGACAATGATTAGACCGCGCGATGATGTCGAACGAGCAACTTCTAAGAGCGAGCTCACAAGTATCGAGAGCATTAAGCCCATGTTCCGTATTCACCAAGACGCAAGAAATACCGGCCTTAAGTTCTTTCAAACCATAACCAAGTCCAGATGTTTCCGCACCCCATAAATCTCCGATTGTCACATCAGCCACGCGCCCGCGGCATGCGTAAGGACATGAATAGCAACTTTCTCGTAGAGTAAGGGCTTTAGTAAAGAAGTAATAATAGTAATAGTGATAGGAGTGCGGTTGCTTTCCGGCAGGCATTTCGTCCTTGCCAAGCACTAGAGGGTTTTTGGTAGACCAACCGCGGCGCTTATCGCGAAAACGGAAATCAGTTACCCGTTCACCACACTCTCTCTCAATACTATTTAGAAAGTCACGGTACATGCGTCGATTGGGCGTCCCCTCGCACACCAAATCAACGGTAAACAAATTGTCGTATTTCCCAAAAAGAGTCCTCATGGCCGCACACTGACAAGGAGTACCAATGAACAGAACGTCACGCCCAGCCTTCAAATCACCTTTCATAGGAAGAAATGCACGAGAAAGATCACTTTGAACGTATTTAGACCCTTGAGCACGCTTGAGGCCATCGTCATCGGAAAGTCTTTCGTGATGCACGTCGTCGCGCTCCGCTACGCAGCCAAACACCACACCGCCAGAATCTACCGTAAATCTAGACAGCGCCGTTGCAACGCCGCCCGACGCACTCTTGCGCAAAGAAGAGGCGTCAATGTCAATCGCGCCATAACATGCAAGTGGCTCGTCATGCTTCAAGTCATCACATACCTGCATATGACAGGATCGGAGACACTTATTGCATTGGATACACTTATTCGCATCGATTTCAGGATATGGAAATCCGTAGCAATCCTCACGCATCTCAATGGCGCCCGTGGGGCATGCAAATGCACAAGCCCCACAGCCCGAGCAATCTTTGGCTTGCTTTGTTACGAGGTAACTATTCACGCCCATTAAACTCCTGATAACGAGGCGACCTGCTGTTCAAGATATTCAATCGCTGCAGCACGACCAGCATTGACGACAGAATCTGTTTCAGTCCAATCGATGGAAGCATCAAGTGTCGAGGCAAGGGATTCGACACTCGCGGCAGCACGATTTCCAAGTCCTAAACGATTTAATAAGTCGGTTAGCTTTTCTGAATTGCCATAACCAGAGCTACGTACAAACGTTGCAAAAGGAGTGTGCGCAATGGTCGAGAAAATGGTGCCATGAAAAGTATCGGTCACCACTGCCTCTGCATGCTTAAAATATGCCAAGACCTCAAAGGGCGAACAATCAACGAAGCGGTCGCAAACCCCCTGAACGCCACCAATATTGAGAACCTTGAGACCACGCTCGTCAGCATATTTACGAACAGCTGCGCATTCTTCAGCAGATAGGCGACCAGAGTATCCATATGCAATCATGTAATTGCTCTCATCGACTGCTTCGGGGATTTTCTCGCAATCGGAAAAATAATCGTATGCCAACACTGGATCAAGATTGGAAGTTGGCGAATTGCCCGTAAGCACCTCAACAATCGAACCCGTATTGGCATCACGAGTGGACACGGCATTCAACGACCTAAGATAGTCTGCAACTTCATCGCGCTTTCCGTAGCGCTCGAGCTTCTCAAGCGTGGTGTTGCCAAACGAGGCCGCATAAGTCACCTTGCGCTTTGCGTTAGCCCCAGCACCAAAAAGCGCGGGCGTAAACCCTACATTCGCATTGTCCTGAACGCAGTTGAAAACCTCGTCACTACCGATAACAAGCAAATCCAATTCGGGATTTAGATTGGGTTTCTCAGTAATGCCAAGCAAGGGGTAAAAGCGACTCGCATAAGTACGCTTATAGCGAATAAAGGCAAGTTTATCGCCAATGGAAGCATCGTAGCGAAACACCTCAAGAGCTTTCTCGACCTTACGAGCAAGGCCTCTTTTCGAAGAATTTGACTTAACTAGGCACTCACCCGGCTCATAGTCAACAAACTGAACATCACAGCCAAGAGATTCCAGCAAGGACTTAAGACCATAGGCCTGCAAGAAGGAGCCATAGTTGTAAATTCTCTGCATACTCAATATGCCAATGCGGGGCTTAGTCATATCGCTAGATTCCTTCAATCAATCGGGCGAGCTCATCGCAGAACTCAGCATTGTGACTTTTAAAACTAACGCCACGTGAAAGCTCACGGGCTCGCGTAATAGATTCGGGGAGATCAGCCACATCATAAACGGGCACAATTCCGCCTTGTCGCTCGGCAACAATACGCACAAAATCAGCCTGGTGATCATTCACATGCTCGTCAAGGTCGCCTCTTCGAGGCACGACAACGGGTACTTTTCCTGCAGCCATAGCCTCAATAAAACTCGAGGGCCCTCCATGCGTGATCACTACATCCGCGTTGCGCATATATGTCTTCATCTCATTAAATGGCACAAACTGCGAATGCCCACAGTGCGTGGGCTCATAATTCGAATAACCTGTCTGAATGAAAACTGGCTCATTAATGAGCCCGCTCGCCTTTAAATCATCAACCGCCTTCACCAAGCGGTCGAACTGTTGCTCGTGGGTGCCCACGGTAACGAATATCATCTATGCTCCTAGAAAATTGAGCCGAGGTTAACGGCGTTCTTGTAAACCTCAAGCTGTTCAGGCCACTGAACAACGAAGACGTCGGCAATCCCGTTAAGCATGCGTCCGGTCATTGTAGGCTTATCCACGCGATCAAACACCTCAACATAAACGCATTTGGCCCCAAGCAACTTTCCCACCAGGAAAAATGGAACAGCAACTGCGGCACCCGAGCTAATAATCAAATCGGGTCGCTCGTTACGAAGAACCCTAATCGCAAGCACAGTGTTCTTAATAAGGTTAGGAATGTTTCGATTTGTTGGATAATGGCAATGATAAACATGCTCTCCATCGAGCAGGGAATTAGCGTCTTCTTTATCAAAAGTCACCCAAAACCGATCTGCGGCCTTTGACCATATCGGCTTAAGAAGCCACATATGCGTCAGGTGACCACCGCTCGAACTAGGAATACAAACCTTAGCCTTGGACAGGTCCATTAACACGCACCCTTACCAGTAATTACCTCAATAATCGTAAGCAAAATGATTTTTAAATCGATCAAGACGCCGCGCTTGGAAATATACTCAAGATCAAGGCGAACCATACCATCAAAACCGGTGTTGTTTCGCTCCATCACTTGCCAGAAACCAGTGATTCCAGGCTTTACAGCCAAACGCTGCAGATCAAACTCGGTGTATCGCGCCACCTCATCAGGAAGCGGCGGACGCGGACCGACAACCGACATCTGGCCCAGGAACACATTCAGGAACTGCGGAAACTCATCAATAGAATGCTTACGGATAAATTTACCAATCTTGGTAACACGTGGGTCGTTCTTCATCTTGAACATGGCGCCGGCGATTTCGTTTTGCTCTTTGAGCTCTGCGAGACGTTCGTCAGCATCCTTGTACATAGAGCGAAACTTCCACATGCGGAAGGTAGACAGGCTACCGTCCGCATGGGTTCGACCAACGCGAATCTGGCTATAAAAGGGGTTGCCATCGCTTTCCAAGCGAATGGCGGCGGCAAGCAGCAAGCTGGGAATAGCGATGACAACCAGAACGCAGCCGCTAAACACGATGTCGAACACACGTTTAATGGCACGATAGGCCAGTCGCGAATTATCCCAGTCCATAATGGATTGCATAGCCTTGTAGCGACCGGTGCCCTCACGCCGATCCATGGCCTGAGCAATCAGCGCCGCCCCTACGGGCGCATTGCTCTCTGTCACTTCTTTATTAGCAGTCACGATAAAACTTACGTCCCTGTCCCCAGGAACCCCCCCCCGTCCATGAATTCAAAAAACGAATGATTTGCCGGTGCAACGTCTCCCTTACGTTTTGCTGGGCACGTCGAGCGGAAGTAACTCCCTAAATGCGGAGTCGCCTTCGCCCACGTCCACCAGGCACCAGCGTTTATGACGGTCTATCTTCTTTACACGGGCCTCTTGCCCCACCAAGGGCCCCTGTTCTATGTGCAACACGCCATCTTCTATGCGCGCGACGCTGTTGCGCACCACGCCGTCGTCGTCCAGAACGCTGCGGTACCAGTCCTGTGCGTCGTCCGGCATGGGCATGTACGCCCGCTCCCTACTGCCGGCGATGCGGCAGCCAAAGCTCAGCTGGGCCAAAGCCCTATCGAGCGCAGCGGCATCGTGCGTGGCGACGAAGAAATATTCCTTGTACATGGGTTTGGTTTGGAGCGACCAGGCGCCGTCCCGCTTAAACCAGAACTCCTTTTGCATCACAAAAGCGTCCTGCATCAGTTCGTGCGGGATAATCCGGCGGACCTTTTCGCAGGTCTCGCGCTCTTTTCCATGGGGGGTGTGGACCAGATACCAGCGGACGCGGCCGTGCTGGCTGTTGGTGGTAACGCCGTTAAATGCGCCCGGCAGCTGCTCTTGGCGCCGTGCCATCTGTTCCATGTTTTCGCCCCCTCTTTTGGCTTTGCGATGCACGCAAATGCAGGGGCGTTTAGAACAGGCTTCTCGCTCGCAGCTAGGCGCAGTCGCAAAAGTACAGGTTTTTGTAGAGGGGTATGGAGATGTACCTACTTGCAGTACATTTTGCGTAATCTGGGCAAACGCTGATTAATTGCCCGTATAATGTCGTTTGTCGAAAGATACAAAAACCTGTACCTTTTTGTGCAACAAAAAAAGCCGCTCAACCAGCGGCTTTTCTTATTTGGGCATGAAAAAATGCGACCGCCCTTTGTGAACGGTCGCATTTATTAATTGTTGTGAAGTTTGCCTTAGGCGCGAGTCTTGATCTCCTCGAGTACCTTGGCCACAAACTCGTCAACGCTCATCTGAACGGTCTCGTTGGAGCGATCGCGGACGGAGATGTTGCCGGCCTCGACCTCCTTCTCGCCCAGGATGAGCATGTAGGGCACGCGGTCGATGCTGCGGGCCTCGCGGATCTTGTAGCCGATCTTCTCGTCGCGGTCGTCGCAGACCACGCGAATGCCGGCCTCCTCCAGCTTGGCGCACACCTCGTGGGCGTAGTCGCGGCTCTTCTCGGAGACGGGAAGCGCCTTGACCTGCACGGGAGCCAGCCAGGTGGGGAACTTGCCCGCAAAGTGCTCAATCAGAATACCGATGAAGCGCTCGATGGAGCCAAAGCACACGCGGTGCAGCATGATGGGGCGCTTCTTGGTGCCGTCGGCATCCACGTACTCCAGGTCAAAGTTGAGCGGCATCTGGAAGTCGAGCTGGACGGTGCCGCACTGCCAGGTACGACCGAGCGAGTCCTCCAGGTGGAAGTCGATCTTGGGACCATAGAAGGCGCCGTCGCCCTCGTTGACCTCGTAGTCCATGTGCAGCTGCTCCAGAGCGGTGCGCAGGCCCTCCTCGGCGCGAGCCCAGTCCTCGTCCGAACCCATGGAGTCCTCGGGGCGGGTGGAAAGCTCTACATGGTACTTAAAGCCAAACTTCTGGTACACGGAGTCGATGAGGTTGACCACGCCCACGATCTCGTCGGTCAGCTGGTCGGGACGCACAAACAGGTGGGCGTCATCCTGGTTAAAGCAGCGCACGCGGAACAGGCCGTGCAGGGCGCCGCGCAGCTCGTGGCGGTGCACCAGGCCAATCTCGCCGGCGCGAATGGGCAGCTCGCGATAGGAGTGCGGCTTGGAGGCGTACACCAGCACGCCGCCCGGGCAGTTCATGGGCTTAATGCAGTACTCTTCGTCGTCGATGACGGTGGAGTACATGTTGTCCTTGTAGTGGTCCCAGTGGCCCGAGGTCTTCCACAGCTGCTTGTTCATGATGAGCGGCGTGGAGATCTCCACGTAGCCGGCCTTGTGGTGGATCTCGCGCCAGTAGTCCAGCAGCGTGTTCTTAAGGATCATGCCGTTGGGCAGGAAGAACGGGAAGCCGGGGGCCTCGTCGCGCATCATAAAGAGGTCCATCTCGCGGCCGATCTTGCGGTGGTCGCGCTTCTTGGCCTCCTCCAGCATGTGCATGTGCTCGTCGAGCTCTTCCTTGGTGGCAAAGGCGACGCCGTTGATGCGGGTGAGCATCTTGTTGTCCTTGTCGCCCTTCCAGTAAGCGCCCGAGACGCCGGTAAGCTTAAAGGCCTTCAGCGCCTTGGTGTAGCAGATGTGGGGGCCGACGCACATGTCGATGTAGTCGCCCTGCTGGTAGAAGGTGATGCGGGCGTCGTCGTCCAGGTCGCCGATGTGCTCGACCTTGTACTTCTCGCCGCGCTCCTCCATAAGGGCGATGGCCTCGGCGCGGGGCTTCTCGTACACGGAGAACTTGAGGTTCTCCTTGACGATCTTTTTCATCTCGGCCTCGATCGCGGGGAAGTCGTCCTCGCTGATCTTGACGCCATCGGGCAGGTCGACGTCGTAGTAGAAGCCGTTGTCGGTCGCGGGGCCGTAGGCAAAGTCGGCCTCGGGATAGAGACGCTTGATGGCCTGCGCCATGATGTGCGCGGCGGAGTGGCGGATGACGTGCGTGACCTCGTCCTGCGGGAGCTCGGCCACCGAACCGTCATTGTAGAGTGCCTTCATGGGTATGTTTTCTCCTCTCGGATGCCTGATGCAAGTGCGTGCGATGCGCTCGGCGTTTTTGACTTGCATCATTATAGGCAGGTTGCCTTGGTATACAAGCGCCCGCCGCACCTTAATGGCACGGCGGGCGATTTTCTACGCATGCTTCATCGTGTGGGGGCGGGGTGCGCGTATGGCTTGCGGCGTGCCCGTGGCTCGCGGCCGGCCCGGCGATGGATGCGTTACTGGATGCGAGTTCGGCAGTAGGGGCAGACCTTCCAGTGCGCATCGAGCGGGCGATGGCAGCTGGGACATACGTTGCGAACCTGGGTATCGCACACCGGGCAGACGACGAAGTCCTTCTCGATGGGCGCGCCGCACTGCGGGCAGGTGCCGTACTGGGCAAGCTGACGCTCGCGCAGGGCCATGTCCAGCTCCTGCTCCTCGCGGTCGGACGCGTAGGAGTGCGGGCGCAGGACCAGGTAGGCGATGAGGCCCACAAACGGGATGAGGGCGATGATGCCCCATGCCACGTAGGCGCTGGCGCCGCGGCGGCGAGCGTCGATGAACACATAGACGACCGACAGCACATACAGGGCGATGATAAAGCCAACGAAGGCATAGACGACGCCCATAAGCTGCGGCGACATGAGCTCGGAGATGTACTTGGACATTACGGGTACCTTTCGGGATATTAACAGTCCGGTCAAGTTTACCACGGGGTTTAACGATTTGGCAGGTCGCAGGCATGGGCGGATAGAAACATCTCAATCTGTAACAGGTGGAGGCGAAATCCGGGCCTAGATGTTACAGATCGAGACATAGGGGTCCCTCCCCGACTTCAATCTCGATCTGTAACATCTTGGGCCGCAAAATCAGTCCTTACTGTTACAGATCAAGACATTCAAAATCCACCGGAAGGTTTGTCTTGATCTGTAACATCTAGAACCCAAATCATCAGCTAACTGTTACAGATCGAGACGAAAGGTTGCCGTAGTTGTCGGCGGACGAGGTTGTCGACGTTGCCGCGTCTCCCCTCTTCTGCCGTTGGCGGGTGTTGCGGGGCTGTTCGCCGCATTGCCGCCGCACTGGGGATGTGCAGGCCGTAGGATAGTCTTATTGACAGCCTGTCAACTCATCTGGGAGGCACCGTGGCAGAAACGTTTGATATCGCGATTGTGGGCGCCGGCATCACCGGGTGCGCCATCGCGCGGCAGCTCGCGCGCTATGACCTGTCCATATGCGTGGTCGAGGCGGCCAACGACATTGCGCTGGGCGCCTCGAAGGCCAACGGCGGTCTGGTGCATGCCGGTTACGATCCGGCACCGGGCACGGTAAAGGCGCAGGTCAACGCCCGTGGCTGCGAGCTATATGGCGCGTGGGCCCAAGAGCTGGGCTTTCTGTTCTGCCGCACCGGTTCGATGGTGCTGGGGTTTAACGACGAGGACCGCGCGCATCTGGAGCAGCTGCGCAGCAATGGCCTGGCCAACGGTGTGCCCGAGCTGTCGATCGTCGGGCCCGACCGCATCCACGAATTAGAGCCGCGCGCCAGTGCCGATGCAACGTACGCGTTGTGGTGCCCTTCGACCGGTTTTGTCGATCCGTTTGAGGTTGCCATCGCCGCGCTGGAGAACGCCGTGGCCAACGGGGTGACGTTTATGCGCTCCGCACCCGTGGAGGCGATTGAAGTCACGGGCTCGGGCGACGATGCGCGCTTTACGCTGGTGACGCCTGTCGGCGATGTGCGCTGCCGCTATCTGATCAACGCTGCGGGCAACGGTGCCGCGGACATCTCGCATATGGCCGGCGCCGAGGAGTTCCAGATGGTCTGGCGCCAGGGAAACATCGTGGTGCTGGACAAGGAGTCGAGCGCGCTCATGCCGCTCTACCCCGTTCCGACGCCGGTGTCCAAGGGCGTTATTGTCACGGGCACCGTGCACGGCAACACCGTGATTACCGCCACGGCTGCCGTGCGCGAGCCGGGCGACACGCAGACCTATGCAAGCGATGTGGACGCGCTGCTGACCGGCGCGCGCAAGCTGGTGCCCGACCTGGACACGCGCCGCGTGGTGCGCGCGTTTGCCGGCGGTCGTCCGGTCATTCAGGGAACGAACGACTTCTTTATTGGGCAGTCGGCCGAGATGCCGAGGCTATTCCAGGCGGCGGGCATCCAGTCGCCGGGCGTGGCGAGCGCACCGGCCATTGCCGAGCGCATGGAGCAGGTACTGCGCAATTCCGGCGTAGCCCTGCGCGAACGTGCCGATTGGAACCCGATCCGCCGCGCGCAGGACGACTTTGACCGCGCACCGCTGGCGCGCAAGGAGGAGCTGATCGAGTCCGATCCCGCGTGGGGACAGATTGTTTGCCGCTGCGAGACGGTGCCCGAGGCCGAGATTGTGGCCGCGATTCGACGCCAACCGGGCGCGGTTTCGGTCGAGGGCGTCAAGCGCCGCTGTCGTGCCGGCATGGGTCGGTGCCAGAGCGGCTTTTGCCAGAGCCGTGTGGTGACGATTCTTGCCCGCGAGCTGGGCTGCGACCCCAGCGAGGTGCTGCTGGAGGATACCGGATCTTGGTTGGTTGAGGGACTGCTGAAGGGGGTGCGCTAGGATGGCGATGCTTGATATGCGCGACGAACGCGCGGAAGCCGGAGCCGCAGAGGTCGGAGCTGCAGCGCCCGTGCAAACGCGGGCGTTCGACGTGGTCGTTATCGGAGGCGGCCCCGCCGGCATGGCGGCCGCGCTTGCCGCGCACAAGGCCGGCACACGCGTGGCCATCGTGGAGCGCGAGCAGCATCTGGGTGGCATCCTGCGCCAGTGCATCCACCCCGGATTTGGCCTTTCACACTTTAAGCAGGAGCTCACTGGTCCCGAGTACGCGCAGCGCTTTATCGACAAGGTGCACGCAACCGACATTGCGCTGTTCCTAAACAGCATGGTGCTTGGGATTGATTCAGGCGAGCCTGCGGAAGACACCGCGGTCCATACCGTCACGCTCATGAGCCCCACCGGTATGCTGCAGCTCATCGGGCGCGCGGTCGTCCTTGCCATGGGTTGCCGCGAGCGCACGCGCAGCGAGATCAAGATCCCCGGCAGCCGACCCGCCGGCGTGTTTACGGCCGGCCTAGCGCAGCGATACATCAATATCGAGAACCTCAAACCCGGCTCGCGCGCCGTCATTTTGGGCTCGGGCGACATCGGGCTGATCATGGCGCGCCGCTGCACGCTCGAGGGGATTTCGGTCGAGGGTGTGTACGAGCTCATGCCGTACGCCAACGGCCTGCGTCGCAATGTTAAGAACTGCCTGGAAGACTTTGGCATTCCACTGCATCTGTCTACCACGGTCATGCGTGTGATCGGGCACGATCGTGTGGAGGCTGTCGAGGTAAGCCAGGTCGACGAGCATCTTGCACCCATTCCGGGAACCGAGCGCATCGTTCCATGCGACACGCTACTGCTTTCGGTGGGCCTGATTCCCGAGAACGAGCTTTCGGTTGCCACGGGCGTCGAGCTGGACCCACGTACGCGCGGCGCCGTGGTGGACCAGAGCCTGCAGACGGGCGTGCCGGGCATATTTGCCTGCGGCAACGTGCTGCACGTGCACGACCTGGCCGACAACGTAACGTGTGAGTCCGAGAGAGCTGGCGCAGCTGCGGCGGCGTACGCGCTGGGAACCGGCGCGGGCGCCGTTCCGGACTGCGAGCTCACCGTCTCCCCTGCCGGCATTGCGGGATACGCACTGCCGGGACGCATTACGGCTGTGGCGCTCACCAAGCTGAACTTCCGCGTGCGCCGGCCGGTCGATGCCGCCCGCGTGCGCATTCTTGCTGGCGGCGTGGAGCTG
>OGZR01000470.1_pt1 | contig 18007 bp, 23 predicted proteins | sample 1576851 | NCBI WGS metagenome assembly OGZR01 (sample SAMEA3541492, study PRJEB24748) | human gut metagenome | biome: human gut; feature: human-associated habitat; material: faeces | place: China | collected 2012
CGAAGTTCACCGCATCCAGAAAACGGGCGTAAACCTTACGCCGGACCACCGTTCCTCCGACCAGACTCTGCAGGTCTTCCGCCATCCCGGTGACCATGCCATGCAGGTTAGAAACCGTCAGTGTCGGACGGGCAGCACTGCCTTTGCCGTTCAGTTCAAATCCCGTCCCCTGAATGGGATACGCCTGATACTGTCGCCCCTGCCAGGTGACCGGCTCACCTTTATCGTTCTGCTCATTACAGAAAAAATAACGTTCACCACCGACCACTGTCAGATCGATTTCCCAGAGCACCACCTGGGCTGACTGAGTGAGGCGTGTCGTCTCATGATGTGTTTCCTGTGAAATATCCTGCATCAGGGCCTCCTATGCCACGACCTGTTCAAAATCTGCCGTTATGGTTACCCACAGCGCCCCCACGCTTGCCGACCATTTACGACAAACCACCCTGATCGGCTTCCAGTCATAAGGTGGCGTCCACTGAAATGCGCGGACGCCACCGTGCCGTTCCAGAAAGGCTTTTAAAGATGGGTGTTCACATTTACGAACACGTATCGTCACGCTGTAAATCGACAACTGGTTATTCAGTCCCGCCGCACGACGCTGTTCATAACCATCGCCCAGCTTCACTGTCACCACTTTCGGCTCTGATACCACATTCATATCCGGGCGCACTTTCCAGTGAAACGTCTCCATTACCGATATGCTCCACTTAACCGACCACCATCACGGGCCTGCTGTTGCATAAAGTCCGCTGCCGCTTTTTTCCCGAGGTCATAAACCACCTTCAGGGCAGCCGGACCTATCTGCCCGTTCGTGCCATCGTTATTGATCTCGATGTTGTACTGCGGGGCAAACATCGCCATACCTGAACCACCAATATCCGCCACAACCCCCAGCTTACCGTCAGCACCACGACGCAGTGGCAGAATGGCTTCAGGTCCCGCTTCCCCCATCACACCCGCGCCTTTTGCAAAAGCAAAAAACGTCGGACGGTTAACCACCGTGCCACTGTAACGACTCAAATCAGCAGACTGATAAATCCCCCCATTGGCATTCAGGGAAAGGCTGCTGAGATCAAATCCCAGTACACTGCCAATCCCTTTTATCGATTTCATCATGGTTGCCTGCGCCAGGATTTTCGCCATATCTGACAGCACAGAAGAGGTGAAGGATTTGAAATTGAGTTTGCCGGTAGTGACAAAAGTTGCTAGGCCATTTCCCATGTTGCTGAAGGCTGACGAGAACACCTGTTCTGCTGTTCCTGCCGTATTATCTGCATCCACGGTAAAATTCTGAAATGCACGCAGGACTCCGTTTTTCCAGTTACCCTGCACAACTTCAAGCTGTTGCCAGTAACGGCGATTCTCATTCAGTTGTCGGTTCAGGCTCTCCGTCAGCGCCTGCTCGGCCTTTCTGTAGTCATCCGTGTTATATGTTCCTTTCTGCTCACTATCCCGCCTCAACTGCTCCAGCTGTTGCTGGTATTTCTGGCGAAGACTCAGTTGTACCTGATATCGCTGCCGCTGCTGATCACCCATACCCACCGTGGCGATATCCAGGTCATGTTGCTGACGCTGAGCGCGCTCTTCTTCAGCCAGTTGACTGGTCAGCTGAATTGTTTTTTTCTTCAGCTCGTTGAGTGCCGTCTGTTTCTGAAGCTCCTGCTGTTTTACATCCAGCAGCGTCAGTGCCTGAATCAGTTCATCTTTACGGGCCAGCACACTCTTTTCATCTGCCGTCAGTTTTTTCCCGTCCAGGTCGCTGATGCGCTGCTGCAGAGCCAGAAGCTGTTTATGCGCTTCTGTCATCCTTTCCGTGGCAATGCCTGCTGACTGTCTGGCAGCAGCAATCTGTCCTTCCACCTGTGCCTGTTGCTGACTGTACTGCAGCAATAACCGGGTGGCCTCATCATTACGGGGTTCGCGTGTTTTTTTCTTACCGGATGCCAGGGCTTTCTCGTAACGTTCATTTTCACGTTGTATCGCCGCATCCCTGACAGCCTGATCGGCGTACTGCATGGAATTAATACGCGCAATTTCACGCTGATGTCGTGCTGCTTCCGTTTCATTCATCCGGTTCAGTGCAGCATTTTCAGCATTACGGCGTTTCTGTTGCTCCTGATAATTCTGCTCTGCCTGCTCTTTTGCATCCTGCAAATCCTTCTGGCGTTTTTTCTCCTGAAGCTCGTTAAGACGCTGCTGATCGTACTCAACCTGAGAAGATGATGCCGTCCAGGGGAGTCTTTTCGCCCGCGACACTTTCTCCTGTAAAGCGGAAATCTGTTCATCCAGCGAGTCTTCACGACCAATATTCATGGCCGCATCCCAGAAACGACTCCATAAATCAGACAGATACTTCAGCGTACTGCCCAGCGCATTGAGGTTATTATCAATATCCGCAGTACGCCGACCGGTTTCCTCTGCCAGTGCAGACATGGCTATCCGTGCCGCATCACTGGACCGCCCCTGTTCCCCAAGGACGCGTATCTGCTCAAGCTGAGTGGCAGTAAGAAAATGCAGCTCATTGTCCAGAGCCTTCGCGGCATTTACAGGATCATCCTTCAGCCGCTTAAACTGATTTATGGTATCGCTGACCGACTGGCCAACCGATCGCTCCATCTGTGCGGCAGCTCTCGCCACCATACCGATATCGTTTCCACGAAATGCACCACTCCCCACCACCTGAGCCAGCGCACCGGCTGCAGCATGTTGCGTGATACCATTCCCGGAAATAGCACGACTGAGCGTCCACAGCTGCCCGGCAGTGACTCCGGCATAATGCCCCGTCAGCGACAACTGGCGGTTAAATTCTTCCCCCTCCTTCTGACCATCATACCAGGCTTTACCCAGACCATAGACGGCCGCGGCAATACCGCCAATAACCCCGCCCAGCATCATGCCTTTCGGTGACATCAGTGTGTCTATCCATCCGGCACGGTTAGCCAGCGTTATCCCGGATCCCCTCAGCGCACCTAAATTGCCGCGAGCCAGTTCACCTATCAGAACGCCTATCTCCTGGCGGGCCGCTGCACTTTTCAGACCCAGCGAATGCGTGGCTTTTCCTGCCTGCTCCATTTTGCGGATATACACTTCTGCAGCACTGCTTACCCCCAGCTGGGCAGCCTTAGCACGAAGCAACTCAGAAGAAGAAAGATTCTGGCGGGTTGCCTGCTCTTTAAGCTGACGGATAAACGCCACTTTCTGTCGGGTAGCCTCTTCCTCAGCCTGTGTAAGAACACGAGTTTTCGCAGTAACCTCAGAAATCAGCGCCAGATAATCCTGCTGACCAATCCCGCCACTGTTTCTGGCCTGTCGGATCTGCTGCTGAATACGCTGTAATTCCTGCAGCCCCGCACTGGCCTGTTTCACACTGTCAATCTGACGATAAAACGCAGCAGCCGCTTTATCCTGAGCCTCCGCCAGAGCCATGGCCTGCGCCTGTTCCTCGCGCATTTTCTGGCTCAGTGCCTCCATGCGCTGGCGGGTTTTCTCCACCTCGCGGGCCATGAGTTCATGAGCCTGTGCGTTCTTCTCCACCGTCTGCGCATGGACGGATGCGGCTGTTGCAGCCGAAGAAGCTGCCTGCGTTGTCTGCCGGGCGGCCTGAGTCTGACGCTCCATAAAACGCTGCATACGGGCAGAAGACCGTTCTGCATCGCTGGCTGCACCATTCAGAAGGTTTTTGATACGGGGAATTTCATTTTTAAACTCTGCCGCATCAATCCCCAAATCAATGACCAGGTTGGCTATCTGGTCCATAACGCACACCTCCGGAAATACCTTCCCCAAGATGCATCAGTTCTTCGTCCGTTCGCTCCGGTATCCCGTTCTCTTCCGGTAAAAGGCTGAAATCAGCCACCGCAGCATCACTGCTACCGGACACCATTCTCACGATCAATGCCTTCAGCGAGGCAAACTGCGCATCCATCCACACATCACTGAAGCTCTGCATCCGGAAATAATCGCCCCACTCACCAAGCTCAGTGGCCGACATTTCCGACAGCATCCGCCGCCAGTCTGCCCGCCGGAACTCCCGGGCAAGCCGCATGACAAACTGCATTTCCCGCGTCAGGACTTTTCCGGCGTCAGCACCTCATGCTCCAAATCCCCGGCATTCTCAATGACTCCCATACCGCTCAGCGACAGAACCATCTCCGCCCCCGCTCCCAGGGCATCATACGACCATGTTGTAATAACGGATGCGCAAAGCGTCTCAACATCCTGAGACTGTTCCGCATTCCACAGTGAGCGGGAAACCAGCCAGGCATTGATATCCATCCCCATCCGCAGAAAAGCAATCTGTCGTTCAGCCTCCGGCAGTTCTCCCTCTTCGGCATCAAACTTTGCCGTTCGCTGCTGAACAAACGCCAGATATTCAATTCTCTGCAGCCCGGACAGCTCACTGAGCACCACGGACTGCTTTTCATAATTAAACGTGCCCTGTTTCAGAAACATCATGTTCTCCACCTGCAAAAAAGCCCCGGATAACCGGGGCAAATGATGAGTATCGTCCTGTTAACCTGCGGCGCTGACAGCCACCGCAGCCACTGCCACAAAATCGCCGTCAGAAGTCATGCCCACAATGCTGACACTGCCCTGCTTCACGCCTTTCACCGTGGCTACAAGCCCGTTCAGGGTCACCGTGGCAGTCTGTGGATCTGTCGAATGCACACTGATCGCTTTGTCACTGGCTCCGTCAGGTTTTACTGTAAAGGTCAGCGTGGTGGTTGCTCCCACTTTTACACTGGCAGATGCCGGTGCCACCGTCAGCCCGGTAACGCTCACTGTTTCAGTGCCTTCCTCTGCCAGATACGGACGCCCCACACCGCTGATTTTCACTGTGCGGGTCATCACGTCTTTTGAGGCAATGGTTTTACCCAGTGAGCTCAGCCAGCCACGGAAAACATCAACAGTGCCGTTGGGATATTTGATACGAAACGCGCAGACTTCACCGGAGTCGAACAACTGAACCAGTTTTTTCTGCCCGCTGTCACCCGGACGCCAGGCCAGCGTCGCCGAAGTATCACCAACGGATTTCTGCCCCTGGGTTGTCGTTTTCCAGTCTGCATCTTCATCATCGAGATAAGTGTCATCTTCTGCATCAGCGGTCATTTCGCCAGGTTGCAGATCCTTCACCATCGCAAGACGCAGCCAGTCAGTGTCCGATAAAGGGTTCGCAAACGCATCGCCCTTGCCGGTGTACATCCAGAACGTCGTTCCCGCACCTTTCGTTTTTGCCAGTGGATTTGGTGTGGTCATTGCCACCTCCTTTAATTCGTGTACGTGATCTGGTACGTGATTTCCGCCATCGCCCAGGTGGCCATCTCATTATCACGTTGATAGTTAAAACCGAGAGGGATCAGGGTGTCGATGAGTCCGGAAAGTGCCGGTATATCATTCAGGGCCGGGAAAATGGTGCTCTCCATCCACATATCCAGCTCTGAATCCGGTGCCTGTGCCCGGATGAAGACAGCAATATGCAGAACAGCCTGCCAGTCATCTTCATCCGTCATTTTTCCGGTGTACTGAGCATCACTCAGCCACACCGCCACGGCAGGCAGTTCCTGCGCATCAATAAATGCCGGAAGCCCGTCAAAAAACGTGGCGCTGTCTCCACACTGTTCCCGAAGGCGTGCCAGTACGGCCTGGCGGATTTGTGTATGTCGGTTCATCGGGTCAGCCATAACCTCAGTTGTTGTTTCAGTGCATACCCCAGCTGTTTCGGCATTTCCGCAGCAATAATGCGGTCGCGGGCATCTTCAAATGCCTGTGTCAGCGGTCCGGACAGCGGGACTTTCACCACATCAATGGGGTAACGATTTTTGCCATCAATACGCCGCATCACATGCCAGCGACCATTCGCCAGTTGCTGAATAAACGCATCCCGGAAAAGATATTTACCCACCTTCAGCACACTGCCACGGTACTGCAGTTTTCCACCACGCCGGGCCAGTCTGACCCGGGCTGTCCCCAGCTTAATAGCGGGCAGATTGCCCCGGTTAACGCGGATCCTGGCCGTCATTTTTCCTGACGGACTGGCTTTAAACACCCGGACACGCTGACGTACCAGTTTCAGGGGGATCCCTTTCACCTGGTTATCTCCCGCAACGGTATTCCCGGCAACCTGCCGGGTGGCGACCGAGACCGCTTTCTGTGCCACACGGTTTATCGCCCATGCGCTGGCCTGTGGCACCATACGGGTATCAAGGCTGTTCAGATTACGGATGGCATTCTCAAGCCCCTTCATCCCACACCTCTTTACTCAATAAAGATCATTGGCTTACCGTTAAAACGTTCATGCCGTGTGACCGTCCATTGTTGTCCGTCATAAACAACGCGATCCCCGCGCCGTGGGCGGTATCCCGAAGAAAACACCACCAGAGAGACCGCAGGTCCGGACAGAGCATTCAGCTCTGCCAGTGTTTCTCCCGGGATCACAGTCATATCGACATCATTAATCGAGGCTGTCTTTCCCATCTTTCTAACCGTGATAGCATCCATACGCGCTGCCAGCCGGGAAAAGGGATCAGACATTGAGTTTTACCGGCACTTCTTCTGCACTGGTTCCGGCATCTGCCCAGACAACCCCGACCAGCGGATCAGAGCCGCTGTTAGTCAGCTGAACTTTTCCGGACTTCAGATAAACCTTCTTACCCGTTTTCATGTCATCCGTTTTCAGCTTAGGCAGCATAAACACACCTTCGGTCATGCCGTCGCCTGTTTCACCCTGTGGAATATCGGTCAGCGCCACCGCAAAAACATCGCCCACCTGCACCAGATCTCCGCTGCTGATGACTGCACTGGCAACAATCGCCACCGTTTTTCCTTCTTCTACAAAATTCTTTGCCATAACTGTCTCCGCACAGCCCCGTTCAGGGGCTGATTTCAGGTACAAAAAAAGCCCTTACGGGCCATCAGAGTTGTTGTCTGCGACGTTTACGCCGTACATTTCACCAGACCGCGGTGATCAACTGGCGCGACACCGGCGTCAATACGCACTTTCGTTGTCACGCCATCCACACTGAAGCCCTCCATCTGATCAATATATGGCGTATCCACACCGTTGAGATAAGCCACTTCAATCGTATCGGAGCCTTTTGACGCAGCCAGGTAGAAGGTGGTCTGGCTGTTATCATCAAGACGAGGCTCTGCAATAACGGTCGCAAAATCTTTCACCGGGTTAATAATACCGGCGTTAATGTCAGCCCCCTTGACACTTGAGGAGCGAATGACCTGGTTAGCAACAGACTCCATCGCCGTCGGTACCAGTACGAACGCAGGACGAATATTCAGATGACGCTCCCCCTCTTTCTGAACGCGCATCAACTGGCGGGCTTTATCCAGCGATGCCACGTCCATTGCAGCGCTCTCCAGTACGTTTGCATGTTTCGCTTTATCGAACAGACTTACATTATCTGTGGAGATTTTCGGGTTAGACGTCAGAATGGCATAAACCAGATCGGCAATAGTGGATTTCGCCGCACGGCCCAGTTTCATCGGGACATCGGTCAGCATATTCAGATCATCATTGATAATGGCCTGACGGGTGATACTGAACAGCTCGCCATAGGTCGCCAGTGCAATAGTGGCCTGTTTATCTCCGGTGGTGACGTATTTATATTCCGCCCCTTCACGCACCTGACGCAGAGCACTGAAGCCCCCCATACCCACACGATGGGCAATTTTAAAATCAGACAACTGACCTTTCCGCGTCCACTGTTCATAGGTTTCAGGGGCATCTTCCCAGCCCTGCAGAATGGCTTTGTTCGCAACATCCAGCAGAATATTACCGAAGTCAGACGTACTGTGTGTGAACGCCGCACCGACCATCTGCATCGGGTTATAACCGGAAACCCCAATACCCCGTTCAGTTAGTGACATACGGGCATATTCACGCAGGGTCATCCCGTTGTAGACATTATCACGTTCGGTTTTTTCAAATCCGGCACGCGCCATCAGCGCCTGGCGGATCCCGTCCCCCACAAAATTACCGTTACCGGCATAAATATGAGCCGGGGTATTTTTATTGGATGGCGTGGACTCGCGCCCCATCTCGTTCAACAGCTTTTCACGGGCCTGCTCCAGCGAACATTCAGGATCGGCAAGACACTGGGCCTGCAGCATCTGATAACGCCCGCCAAACATGGCAAACAGATCATTAATACCGTTTACACGCGCTTTTTGCTCTGCCAGTACCTGCGCACGGATACTGTTTTCATCCACCACGGGTGCTGCTGCCTGCACTGGCGTCCGGGAGGCTGCAGGTTCATCATCCTGTACGCGTGGAGCACTGTTGCGTGGCGGAGTAATCATGTTTCGAATGGATTCCGGCATCTTTTTAAATTCCTCTGTACGTTTTGACTGAATACATGCCATTGCCTTAACGGCTGGTGTCACCTGATCAGCAAATCCCTGTGCCAGACATTCGGCACCGGACATCCAGGTCTCATCCGCCAGCATGGCAGCAATTTCATCGGTGGTTTTCCCGGTTTTCTGTGCATAAGCGGGTAACAGAACCGCCTCAACTTTATCGAGCAGGTCGGCATAGGTGCGCATGTCCTCCGCATCACCGCCCGTAAAGCCAAATGGTTTATGAATCATCATGAAGGAGTTTTCCGGCATAATGACCGGGTTTCCCACCATCGCAATGACCGACGCCATTGACGCCGCCACACCGTCGACATAAACGGTAATGGACGCACCATGTGTTTTCAGTGCATTAAAAATGGCGATGCCTTCAAAGACATCGCCACCCGGTGAATTAATATGGAGATTAATGTGGGTGATATCGCCCAGTGCATTCAGATCACTGATAAACTGCTTCGCTGTAACACCCCAGAAACCAATCTCGTCATAAATATAAATATCCGCGTCACTCTGGTGACCTGCCTGCATCCTGAACCAGGAATTATTCTTCGGACTGGTCGTCGGTGTGCTGCGGCTCCTGTCGTTTCGTTGCGGCACTGCTGCCTCCTTTATCACTGGCCGGATCGGTATCAAATACCAGATCCAGCTTGCGGTTTTCATCAATTTCGGCCTTGCGCCGACGTTTGACATCATCCGGATTACGACCACCTGCACGTACCCAGTCTGATTCTGTCGCCGCTCCACCACGAATCTGAATTTTCCAGGCCTCAGCCTCCTTAACAGGGTCAATCCACGGCATCACCGGTCCGGAATACACCGCGGTATACAGTGAAGATCGGTCCAGATCGCGGGGTAGCCTGATAACACCGGATGCCACAGCCTGTTTCAGCCAGGCACGGTACATCGGGCGGGTGACGGCACCAATAAACCAGTCCTGCAGGATCAGGTAGCCATCAGTAGATTCAACCAGCTCCTGACGCTGGGCGCTGTAAGTGCCGTTATAGTTGCGCGCTGTACTGGAAAAACTCAGACGACTGCCCGCAGCCACGGCACGCAACTGACCATTACGAAAAGTTTCAAGGTTAGGATTGGGGCGATCCGACTTCACCATTCCGATTTCTTCGCCGGGTTTCAGATCGTCGTAAATAATGCCTGGCTGAATGGTAAGCTCGCGTTCATTCTCCTTGCTGTCATTACCATCCGTTTCATAGCTCTGTCCGTCGCCTTTCCGGATGTACATCCCCAGAGCAGCGGCGATCCTTGCTGCAGTCAGCTCAGAATCTTCATACTCTTTCAGAGCACTGAGGCGGATCAGCACACCGGACAACAAAGACGTCCCGCGCATCTGGTGCAGACGGCGAACAAATTTAAGATGCAGCATTCGCTCTGCATCCACTTCTTTGGTTTCCATCTGCCGCCCGGATACGGGACGGCTTTTATACACCAGATATTTTTCGGGACGCCCCCAGTCATCAACAAACACGCCCTGATTCAGCCTGTTGCTCTCATCACTGGTCATGGGAATAAAGTCCGGCTCGAGCGCCTCCAGCCAGAAATGAACACCGGCAGAAGGCGTCAAGCTGTTTATGCGCCCGGAAACCATCTGGGCAAACACCTCACCATCGCGCAGCCAGGTACGCAGCATCAGACGTTCCAGCATCGGACGGGTAAACTGCCCGGTGACCTCCGGACTGACAGACCATTCACTCCATCGGGTGCGAATCTCCGCTGCCAGATCACGGGCAATGGCCCCATTGCGTAATACCGGATGTGGCTCGACAATAATCCCGTTTTTCCCCACCACCCGTTCTTCCAGCTTGTCAAATACACCAATGACCAGATCGTGGTTGTTATCAAGGTAACGGGCCTGCTCACGTAACGACACGGCCCCGTACTGGCTTAACTGGTCGGCAGTTCGGCTCTCCCGTCGGGCTTTATGTGTCCGCGTCGTTTTTACGGCCTCATAAGCCTGGATCACCGCACGGGAACGCAGCCTTGCCGCTTTCCATCTTGGTGAAAAAACGCCAATCACATCATCAAGAATTGCCATCAGAACCTCGCCAGCCGGTACCCGGGATGCCCCCGTCGTCGTGTAATCAGAGCCGCAAGGCGGCGCTCCCACTCCTGCCGCCCCTGCCGGATCTCAGATAAGTTTTCCATGGTCATCTGCTGACCATTAAAAGTGACGGATTTTCCGTCCAGCACCGCCATTTCAGCTTCCGTATAACGCTGAATCATGGCTTCAATATCATTCTGATTCATAACCATCCTCCGGAAGTCAGCCAGGGGTTAACATCGTCAGTTACTGTTTTCTTCCGTTTTTGTTTTTTAACAGGCGTGGGTACCGGTTCCGGTGAGGGTGACGGTTCGGTACTGTCCGGGACACACTCCAGCCAGGTTTCCCGGCTCGCCCACTCCGGTGCATCCGACCAGCGGATCTTTTCGTATCCATGCAGAATGACCAGAGCCTCGGCATACACCATCAGGTCAAAAGCTTCGTTGGCACCGCGACCCGGCTTACTCCATTTCCCGTCACTGCTCCGCTCTTCATACGTCAGTTCGTCGTAAAACCAGCTCCCCAGCCAGTCAGGGAAATGCACATAGCCTGGACCTGGCGAGTCACGCCATAACGCGTTATTCACCCGGTCTTTCAGGGCATCCGTCTGAAGAAGCCAGAGCGGCACATCACCTGCGGCCTGCGCCCGGCGGCCCGTTCGTCCGGTGTTATCAGGGAATGTACGGCTGATCAGTTTTGCGCGCCGGATGCTGTCGCCCTTAAACAGGTAAATACGTTTACCAAGGCCATCACGACGGCAACGACGCCAGAATTTATAGGCATTATCAGTGACCCCGTCTTCACCGCCGGAGTCCACCGCCATTGCCATCAGTCGCATTTGTTGAGAAGGATCGGAGGCCAGCGGCCAGCTTTTATGAAAAACATCCGTCAGCAGGACATCCCAGTCTTCCGGATAGCTGGCCGGATCAATTCGCTGGCTCTCCCCGTCGCAGTCACTGCGCAATGACTGCGTGATGTTGTAACGATCAATAATCCAGCGTTCGCCACGGCTGCCATAGCCCGTTACCTGAACCACAAAACGGCGATGACGTCCCGCCTGCACATCCACTGTCGCCACAAGGAAATTAACGCCATCCGGAACACTGCGGGAAGGAACTGGCTCTGCCCGCTGCTCAAGCAGTTCACTTTTTCGTTGCTCCATGCTGGCACGAGGAAGATAAGGCAATCCCCAGTCGGTGTTGATAACCGCCCTGAGTGTTTCTTCGCTTCCTGTCGCTTCATACTCCTGTTCTGCAGTCAGTAATTTGTAAACCAGTTGCGCCCAGGTCTGATACGCAGCAGCTGGCCCTTCCATCCAGAAACTGGCGATACGGGAGCGGCGCGGTTCACCGGAAACGTTGCCGTTACGATCAATGACCTGACCTTCACGCAACCAGACTCCTGCACTATTGAGCTCACGCTTTTTCTCCGCAGTGATAATGCCGCTGCAGTGCGGGCAAAGTAGATACGCCGCCTCACTGGCTTTAAAGGGATCCGGTTCATTACGGTAGCCGGTCATGGCATCCATAGCTGGCTGAAAATATTCACCGCAGTGCGGACATGGCCAGTACCAGCGGCGGCGGTCACCACGATTGTAAAGGGAAAGAATACCAGTCGTCGGTGGCGCTTCATGAGGCGACTTACGTCGCCATTTGCTGTCGCAGATGTCACGTCCCGGCGAGCTCTCCACCAGAGTCATCCCGGCGGACATAAATGTGGTGGTACGTTTTGAGGCCAGGGAGAAACCATCACCCTCGCTGTCGATATTCTCCGGAAAACGGTCGTAATCGGTTAAGGCGACAAACCGGTAATCCGACGACGACATAATATTGACCGAGGGCCAACCAATTTTAAGGAACGAGCCATCCCTGAACGTCTTATCATGGACATTATTGTCGTTACGACGTGGACTCATTCTTTTCTTTACCGCCGCACTGCTTCTGAACGTTCTGTCGAGGCGCTTTTTAGAATGCTCGCGGGCCTTATCTTCGGTCATCTGCACAACGAGCATGTCCGAAGGATCGCAAACGATGGTATAGACAATCCATCCATCGATCAGACCAATGGTCTTCCCTGTTCGCGCAGGACCAACAAAAATCACCGCATCGTATTCACGCGATGCCAGGCAGTTCATGGGCTCAATGATGTAGGGTGTCAGTTCAGGATCCCATGGCACCGAGTTACCAGCCCCCTTGGGAACACGCATGAATTTTTTAACAGCCTCCGAAATCGGCATGCGACGTGGTGGGGAAAATCCTGCCGATATGTCCCTTCCCAAATTTCGGGCTGATGAAAAACCCATTATTCCTCCTAGAGACTCTCTCCTTCCTCATCAGGAATTAATTCAGCAGCACAAGCCTCGTAGGATTTTTCCTGAAGAGTGTATCGCAGGTCATCAATGGCCTGCTGTACAACGCCGACGGCCTGAGGAGTCAGGGCGCAATCGCGTTCAAGAACATCCGGAATTGTCTCCAGAACCTGGACGACAGCCTTTCTCATGGACGAATAGACGATGACTACTTCATCAACTGGGATGAGTTTTCGCTGCTCCTTTTCCAGCTTGATCCTTTCATTTTCAGACTGGTACCAGTCCTTTCTCTCTTTCGGCTCCATACGGGATGGATCATGAACAGAGTCTGCTGCCTCATGCTTCACACTAAACAGGGCGGGCCCGACATGCTGCAGGGCGTAAACGGGGTTCCCCCTGACAGTCGCAGCCACAGGAGTGTTGGCCGCGAGGAGCCGTTTTTTTACTGTGTCCCGGTGAAGCCCAAAGGCCTCGGCGATTTTAAAAACACTCCAGTAATAAGCATCACCGATCCCGCTCACATTTGACATAAGCAACTCCATCTGGCAGGTGAAAATCAGGTTTATTTATATATTTCAATTAATTGCAAACTGGTCTAATGACAGGGAGAAAAAAATATTGTACAGGTGAAAAGAGAAATAACTTTTAATTATCAATAAATTACCAAACATGCTGCCGCCGCCATGGAAATGCAAAAACTAGTCTTTTTCCGCGACGCTCCCGCCCCGTGGCAGGGCCCCCCACTGGGAGGACCCGACAGCCTGACAACCGTGACGAGCATCTGTAACAGAGCTTTACATAATGGCATGGGGATAATTCAGAAGGACATCACAGCATGCCCACACAAATTAGTGTGAGTGTCCTGTCTCTTACTACGCGCAGGACTGACGAGCATGAGGGGAAAATACGAGAACCGAAATGCCTTATCTTCAGAAATGCAGCCGGCATCCGAACTGGACGATATTGTAAATTCACCTAAATACGAGGCATTGCTGTAGTTGAATTGCATTGCTGTATTAGCCTGACAGTGACAGAATACGATATTGACTCTGTCACTTGTGAAATGGTCAGAATGGTTAGCAGTTATGGTGATCAGTCAACCACCAGGGAATAATCCTTCGTATTCTTATCGTGCTTTACTAACGCGGCCTCAATTGCCCTGAATGCTTCCAGAGACACTTGATGTTCTATACATGCAATTACAACATCCGGGTAACCCATCGAAATGGTGCTATTAAGCATAGTTTTTACACGAACCTGCTCCTGGGAGGGGGCATCAGTGTATTGATCTTTATGCATTTTGTCGCTCCATGCGTTTGCTCTTCACTTACGGCTAAAAATATAACGTCAAATCACTCAGCATGAAAGAGTGAAAGATTCAGCGCGTTTCCCTTACATAATCTGTCGTTTGTATTCTCTTCAGGCATACCGAAAAGACTAGGTATTGTCACACAACCAATACCATCGACAATCGAGATTTATACCTATTCGGTAATGTTTAAATATAACAAAACCCCGTAAAAACGAGGTTTATGGGTAATTTGTATTGTTGAATAGCATCTGATGAGAAATTGATGCTAATGCTATAAACAGACTAGATTAAATCAATCTTGATATCATAGCTTTCAAGACCAGTCATTTTTTCCCGTGCAGTAAACTGGATACTGGTAACTTCTTTCCCGATCTTTTTCTTAAGCTCAATGATTTTTTTTGTTATATATTCAGAAATATCTGCTTCTGTTTTTGTTTTTAACTCTTCAATGTTCATCATTTCCTCTTTTAGTCTGTTATGACTTTCCTGGTACACAGTAGTGTCAATTATATGGAGCAAGCGTATAAAAGATAAGATGAAACATCGCAATAATCAACATACGACGGTCTAAATTTCACACAAACAGATAAAGATGATTATCATTTATTATCAATGCATTAGAATCAAATCAATTCAAGAGTCTCATTGCTGCTTCCAGAATTTCTTCTGAAGTTACATGCCGATCCGCTGCTACATAAATGACTTTATGATCTCCGGTCAGAGATGGAAACCCTGCAGCCATTACAGTGAGGTGTGTTGTTTCGCCATTTGGATATTCACGCATGATGGTGTTAACTCCGGTCATCACTGGCACTACCATTGCTGGTTCAGAGTTAAAAAAAACTATTATTTTTTTCATAATGTTACCGTAATATGTGAGTATCCATCGACTAGACACTAAGCAAAAAAGCTCCCGAAGGAGCCTTCATTTTCACTTTCTTAAATCTAACGACAGACGGCTAACATTTAAGTATTGTGAAATATTATCAAATGTAATCATCATTGATTTACAAAAGATACATTTTGCCCCGAAAGGATTCCTGTCAGAAACATCAAAAGATGATGTTCTATACTGAGAACCATGGCAACACGGGCATCTAAAGTGAATATGGTTTGTAATATTTTCTACCTCAAAGTGCCACAACATGAACAGCCGCGGGGCCTTTAGGTCCGTTCTCAATACCAAATTCGACTTCCTGATTCTCAGTTAACGTTTTGAAATCGTTGCTCTGAATAGCTGAGAAATGGACAAACACATCTTTGCTACCATCTTTCGGCGTGATGAAACCAAAACCTTTTTCAGGGTTAAACCATTTCACTAAACCAGTCATTTTGTTAGACATCATTATTACCTTTTGAAGAAGTTAGCCCTTGGGCAGAATGGTCCGAAAAAAAATATCAGAGAGAAAAACCAACAAGGAAATCTCAAGAGGTACAAATAATAAAATTATAACAATGACTGCTTCAGATAATTTTGTAACAAACCAGAACACCATTAACGCATGATTAACCAACCATAGCAAGGATTACTTTTGTAAAGAAAAACACACGAATGAAACAATAGCTTTATTTATTAATAAAACGTGTCATTCTGTCTAATGACCTTTTATCTTACCCTTAAGATTTCAAGGATTTTGACTCATGGAAGAGTCCTTTTTATTTAAATTTCACATTCAGCGCTAAAAATAATCCGATTTAATATTAATCTACATCTGATATTTTTTATCTCTTAAAGATTCATAAATCCGTTGACAAGTCACTCCTGCGATATAGCGTTTGTCAGCAATTTCAGCATAAAGCTGAGCTTCTGCTGCAATATCTCCGAGCATGTTGGTGAGCATTCCTTCGGCGGCTTTGGTTGTTTTGCCTCTGACGGCAGCGGCAAGATTTGCGGTATGCTGCGCTGCGTCAAGGCGTATGGCATATTTTGTTGCTTCGGCACGCAGCTGGTTAACACTATCAGACAGATCAGCAGCCCTGGCAGAAATTTCAGCGGCTTTCTGTTGTGCATCTTTAACAGCCTCATCTCGGGATATAGTTCGCCCCTGTTCAATTATTCGAGCAGCAAATTGGACATTTACCTCTTGAGATAATTCGGCAGCATCACGCTCCGCCCATTTTTTTTGCCATCCTCTGTCGCTCCAGATATTACCTACGACAAATCCTACCAACACGAGCAAAATCACCGTGAATATCTGATTCACTGTTCTATCCCCCAGCAGGTTAATGCACTCTCCTGGTCACGACGAATAACCTGACCGTAACAATTATTTGAACGAATGCGGCAATCACGTCCACCGTCCTTTATCCACCAGCGAATCGCCTCGCATGCGCCTTTACGATCACCGGCATTAAGCCGCTTATAAAACGTCGACGGAAAACACTTACCAGGGCCAATGTTATAGGGACAGAATGACGCGATACCGGCTTTCTGTGGCTCGGTCAGTGGAACTTTTATATTGCGCTCCACCCATGCCAGCGCCTTATCACGTTCAATGGCGTTAACCAGGTCGCATTTTTCCTTCGACAGTTTCATACCGGGAAAAACGGGTTTTCCATCCACCACCGTGGCCCCCCGACAGATGGTCCATATGCCGGAACCATCGCGGTATGCCGCTGTGTGGTTACCTTCTTTTTCGTCCAGAAACTGGTCGAGTATTTGAGGAGCAGACGCGCCTGCAGCAATCAGCGCCAGAACGGCTGCTGACAGGCCGTATTTGATATTAGCATTCATGGATATTTATCAGGATTTATCAGTTTCTAATCTCTAGATATGTTAAGCACTCAGCCCGTCAGTGGTGGATACTGGCGTGTGTAATAAAGGGGGGATGGCTGATTACCTCTGATAAGGGAATGTAACTATAAACGGTATAGATCCATTCAAACCAATCAGTAAGCAACTTGATGTGGTATTACCACAACTGACAAAACACAACGACCTTCTGGATAAAGTGTTGCCTTTTTATATTGCTGTTACCGCAAAATTATCAGGTAAAACTCGAGAAGAGGTTCTCAAATATAACATGCTGGCTTTAGAAACAATTTTTGGCTCAGAAAAAGCGGGAAAATCACCCAAAGAGCTGGCAGAATCTCAATTTGCTTATATGACAAATATAAGAGTATCCGAAATCTTTGATAAGCTACCAGACATTGAATAATTTCTAAGCGGCAGTAATGCCGCTTTATATTTTTTCAGCCAAATCTCTCAAGAACTGTTTGGCATGTTTTACCGCAGTAACTTCATAATAATCCAAACCAGCTCCTTCAAGTCGCTCAAGGTTGATGTTCAGATCAAAAATTTCACCGGCAAAACGTTCTTTGTCCTGTAACGTTAAGATTACCGTAACTTTATTCTCAAAATTGCGGGTCCCTTTCACAATCAGTTCATAGTTTTTAGTCATTGTCTTACTCTCCTCTCGCAGCCTTACGCCTGTCTTCTTTAATCTTGAAATAAAGGTTTGTCAGATACGTCAGCATGCCAAATACCAGACTACCCAATACACCTATTGCCGCCCACTGTGAGGGTGTGACTTTATCGAGCAACTGTAAAAACCAGTAGCCAGCACTGCCTGCAGAGGTGCTGTAGGCGATGCCCGTTGTTAACTTATCCATGGATTTCATAGCCTCACCTCCGCAGATAACGGATGGTGTACACGGTTTGGTTCGAAGAAGGAAAGAAGTTACATTAGCGTAAGGCCCGAACATCTATTCAAAAAGAAAAACGCCAGCAATTATTCTGGCGTAGCTAAAAATATCGTATAATCTTACACTTCAAAAAATAACTTTATAAAATACCATCACATCATATCTTCTAAGAAAATCTTGATAAATATTGGTGCGGAGGCACACCAAAATATCTTCTAAAAACACTTACAAAATATGATGCATTGTCATACCCGCATATTCCCGCCACCTTGCCGACAGTATGGTTACTGTAGATCAATAATCTTTGCGCCATCATCAT
>OGZR01000472.1_pt1 | contig 17990 bp, 10 predicted proteins | sample 1576851 | NCBI WGS metagenome assembly OGZR01 (sample SAMEA3541492, study PRJEB24748) | human gut metagenome | biome: human gut; feature: human-associated habitat; material: faeces | place: China | collected 2012
ACGCCGCTTCGGCGTCCACGCAACATCCCAACACGTACGAAAGGAGCCAACATGGCTTTTCCCGATGGATTTCTGTGGGGCGGTGCCACTGCCGCCAATCAGTGCGAAGGCGGATACAACGAGGACGGCAAGGGCCTCGGCGTTCCCGACATCATGACCGGCGGCACGGTCTCCGAGCCGCGCCACATTACCGACGGCATTCTGCCCCAGTACCACTATCCCAGCCACGAGGCCGTGGACATGTACCATCACTATCTCGACGACATCAAGCTTTTTGGCGAGATGGGCTTTAAGTGCTACCGCATGTCCATCAACTGGAGCCGTATCTTCCCCAACGGTGACGAGGCCGAGCCCAACCAGGCCGGCATCGAGTTCTACCGCCGTGTGTTCCAGGCCTGTCAGGAGCAGGGCATCGAGCCCATGGTCACCCTTAGCCACTATGAGCTGCCTTATGGTCTGTCCAAAAACTACGGAGGCTGGAAGAACCCCAAGCTCATCGATTTCTACCTCAACTACGCCCGCACCGTCATGACCGAGTACAAGGGCCTGGTGCGCTACTGGCTCACCTTTAACGAAATCAATTGCCTGCTCATGGGCGGCTTTGGCGGCGTGATGGGCGGCGGCATGGTGCCCGAGGCAACCGACACGCCCATGGCCTTTGGCGACTGCGACTGGGACGACCCGCAGGCGCGCTTCGATGCCCTGCACCATCAGTTCCTGGCGAGCGCCAAGTGCGTCACCATGGGCCATCAGATCGATCCCCAGAACAAGATCGGCTGCATGATCGCCGGCAACGCCTGCTACCCGCACACGTGCAATCCGGCAGACGTTCTGGCCGCACAAAAGCAGCAGCGCGAGATGAACTTCTACTGCGGCGACGTGCAGGTGCGCGGTGCGTATCCCTCGTGGGCGCCCAGCGTGTGGCGCCGCGAAGGCGTGCACGTGGAGGTTTCGCCCGAGGACGCCGCCACGCTGGCCGCCGGCAAGGTCGACTTCTACAGCTTTAGCTACTACATGAGCGCCACGGCCACGGCTGACCCGGTGCTGCTGGAGCAGGGCAACATCTTTGGTGGCGCCGGCAACGAGTACCTCAAGAAGAGCGATTGGGGTTGGGCGATCGACCCCGAGGGCCTGCGTTACTACCTGGAGGAGGTCTACGACCGCTACCAGGTGCCGCTGATGATCGTCGAGAACGGCCTGGGCGCGGTGGACGAGGTCGAGGCGGACGGTGCGATTCACGACGGCTACCGCATCGATTACCTGCGCGAGCATATCAAGCAGATGGAGATTGCCATCGAGGACGGCGTGGACCTGATGGGCTACACCATGTGGGGCTGCATCGATTTGGTGAGCGCCTCGACCGGCGAGATGAAGAAGCGCTACGGCTTCATCTACGTCGACAAGGACAACGACGGCAACGGCACGCTCGCCCGCAGCCGCAAGGACAGCTTCTTCTGGTACAAGAAGGTCATCGCCACCAACGGCGCCGACCTGGCCTAGCCAAGTCTCAACCAGCGTAAACGTCGCAACCACCACAAAGGGGCCAGGCACCTTTGTGGTGGTTTTTGCTTTGGTAGATGTGTGGGACATGCCTTACAATCTACCAAGTAGTTCATGACGGGCGAAAAACGGAGAAAAGGGGCTTGATGCGTCCTTAATGTTTCATGCGGATTGATTGATTTGACAGACGGTGGCGAATGCCCGCCGTCCGCATTCGTATGAAACAAGGAGTCTCCATGCTCGCCTCCCTTTTCTCAAAGCCTCAATCATCGCTGTCCGCGCAGGCCAAGCGCCTGGTGGCGATGCGCTTTCTCATCTACACCGGTTTTCAGACCAGCTACTTTATCGGCGTCATCGGAACGCTTACCTATGCGGACGATGCCTCGGTCGTCGCGACATCGCTGGCCGTTCTGTTCATGAACGTTTTCGTGATCCTGGGATCCTTTGCGGGTGGCGCGGTACTCGACGCCTGGGGTCCGCGCCGCCATTTCTTGCTGAGCATCATCGGCGCGCTCGCAACTGGCACGGCAATCATCGCCTTTGGCAGCGCGACCGGCATCGTCCTGCTCGGCGCGGTGCTCCTAGGCTTTGTGATGGGATTTGCCCAGCCCATCGCCACGTCCTATCCAGCCTACCTCACCGACGATCCTGTCGAGCTCAAAGACATCAATTCCGCCATCGCCATGTTCTCAAATGTGAGCATTATCGTCGGACCCACGCTGGGCGGCTTTGTCGCGGCGGCTGCGTCGTCGCGCGCGGTGTTCGTGCTCATGATGCTCTTTACCGTGCTGGCGCTCGTCGCCGGTTGGGGCTTTAGGCCGCAGACCAGCCATGTCGCCGGGCATGCGGATGCCGATTCGGCAGAGGAAGGGGAGCGTGCGGGACAAAGCTCCAACCCCAGCACGTCCGCCCGCGCCACCTTCGCAGCCAGCATCAAGACAGTCTTCACCAACAGCGTCCTCGCGCTACTTTTCTGCATCATCTTCCTCTCGAACTTTGGCTACGGAGCCTTCGATCCGCTCGAGTCGTTCTTCTACCGCGATGTCCTACACGCCGGCGTTGAGTGGATGGGCTGGCTCTCGTCTGCCTCGGGCGTGGGCGCGGTGCTGGGTGCCGTGCTCGCGCTCCGCTTGCCGCCGCACTTGGTCAACCTTAAAACGCTGCTCGTGGCGCTTATGTCTGTAGGCCTGGGAAGTCTGCTCTATGTGGGGACGCCGTACGTGGGCGTGGCCCTCGTCGGCCAGATTGCCTTGGGCATAGCCTGGGGTGTCGTCAACCCGCTCCACAACACTATCGTGCAGACGACGGCGCCGCTCGAGCAGCTTGGTCGCGTCAATTCGGTCATGGGCTTTGGCAATATGTTCGCTGGCGTGGCCCCGCTGGCGATTGCTCCGTGGCTGGCGGCGACGTTTGGCGTGCAGCAGACGCTCATCGGAGCAGGCATGGTCGTGACGGCAGTCCCCGCGGCGTTGCTGCTGTTTGGGCGCCGGCATTTTGATCGTGCCGCAAGGCAGTAAAGACCATCACAACATTCGATGAAAATCGCGATTTTGCCGAAAAACATCGAATGTTGTGATGGTTTGGCCCACAAACGCCACTTCCCCCACAAAGGAGCCAGGCACCTTTGTGGTGGTTTTTGCTTTGACGGGCCGCGCCTGCGCCTTGGTATACCATGTACGCCGTTCGCGAATACGCCCCACACCGCCGCACAACCCAGAAAGGCTCCCATGGACACCACCTTCAGCCACATCAAAGCTGTGTTCTGCGATATCGACGGTACGCTGCTCACGAGCCGGCACACGGTGTCCCCGCGCACCGTGGCGGCGATCCGCGCCCTGCGCGAGCACGGCGTGCTCTTTGGCCTGTGCACCGGGCGCGATGCCCACGCGACCGAGGCCATGTACGAGCTCTGGGGCATCGAAGGCCTGGTGGATGTGCTCGTGGGCTGCGGTGGCGCCGAGGTCATCGACCGCGCACACGACATCAACGAGCTGAGCTATCCGCTGCCGGGCGAGACCATCGCGCGCATCTGCAAGCACATGGCGGACCTTCCGGCAACGCCCGTCTGCCCCCGAGACGGCGTGTTCTACGTGCCCGAGAGCAACGCGTGCGTCGAGCACCTGTCGCGCGTCGATGGCGTGCCCTACCAGGTGGTCGATTTTGCCGAGTTTTTGCGCGAGCCGCAGCCCAAGGTGATGTTTACCATGGCGCCCGAGGTAATGCCGCGGGTGATTGAGCGGGCGTCGACGTTTGCCGATAACACTGTTAAGGCGGCGGCTCTGCAAACCACGCAGCGGCTCTACGAGTTCATGGATCCGCGCGTGTCCAAGACGCGCGGCCTTGTGCGCGTGGCGGAGCTCAACGGCATGGAGCTCCAGGACATCTGCGTGTTTGGCGATGCCGATAACGACACCTGCATGGTGGCTGACGCCGGCGTGGGCGTGGCCATGGCAAACGGCAGCGCCGCCACCCGCGCCGCCGCCGATTTTGTAACCGCCAGCAACGACAAAGACGGCATCGCGATCTTTATCGAGGAACATCTGCTGTAGCGCTGGGGGAGAACCACCGCAGAAGGGGGCAGGCTCTTTTGCGGTGGCCTCAGGCGATTTGGGCGAATTGATACCTAAAATCTGTGGGAAAATTCAAATATTGTTGTCTGAACATCATACTTCTAACCACCGATGGGTTTAAGATATTCTCATCAATTTGGTAGGATATTCATCACGGTTAATGACCTACCGCTCACGGTCGATTTTCGACCGTTCACAGGATGTTTGCTCTTGAGCAAAATGTTGTGCAAATAAATCTAATGCCATTAAAAAATAATACGCAACTAAATTACCAGCAGAAACAAAAAATAGATAGCGAATAAACGAAGGCAAATCCGAGCAATTGTCAAGAGAATTGAGAACTCACTACAAAACTATCGGTTTTATTTGCTCAGATGTTTAAACAATCGTTGTAATTGCATTACTAAACGAGCGCAATTACAGATTGCGCAGATACGTTTGATGGTGAAAGAGCAAGATCGCGGTCTCTTGGGGAGGAGACATCGATGAAAGCGAATTCGGACAAATCTAAGCAGAGTAATAAAGCGACGCGCCGTGTACTGGCAGGCGTTTTGTGCGGAGCCTCCGTGTTGAGCCTGGTACTGTCGCTCGTCATGCCCCCGATCTCGCAGGCCATTGCCAACGACGCCCAGATGGTTTCTACCGAGGAAACTGTGATGGGGGGTTCCTCAAGTGAGTCTACTGATGTAGGCAGCACCAACAACGGGGATACCGAAAACCAGAATAGTGACGATGCAGAGGGTGGCGAGACCAATCCTACAAATGACGTTGAGCAGGGTCAGTCTGGGGATCAACCTGAGGGTAAGCTGCAGGTCGAAGATAACGAGCCGGCAGATGGCAACGCTGTGATGGCGGCCACGGAAGGCGAGCAAACCGAAGCGGCGCCCGACGAGATAAAAAACGTTGGCGATTTAAAAACCAAGTTGGCGAATGCAAGCGGTGTTGCTAGCTTCAAGCTTATGAATGATGTCGAGACCGGCGAGACAATCACGCTTAGCAAGGACGGCAGCAAAATCACGCTGGATCTAAACGGCCATAAGATTAAGCATAAGAGTTCAAATCAGCCTCTGTTCAATATCACCGGCGGTGCGACGCTGACCGTCAAGGACGGCCAGCAAGCTGCCGCAACAGAGATCACGGCTAATCAAGAAAACAAATGTGGCAATCTCGCTTCAATAGAATACGGCGATTCTAACATCCCGACCAAGCTTACCTATTACGTAACAGAATCGGTCGCAAGCGGAACCGTTACAAACGAAACTCTTAAAGCGTATGAGGCTGGTATCAAGGGTGCCATTGTGGCTTGCAGCGATACCGAAGCTACTGGGTTAAGGCTCGTCAACCTTTTCAATGGCGGCAGATTCAACCTTGAGAGCGGCGCGATCACGCAAGAACAAAACGGTCGCGTCGGCAACCTCATCTATGCCGAGAACGGCTCTACCGTCAACATGAGCGGTGGCTATGTGTGCGGCGCTTCTGGCTCGGGTACTGGCGCGGGCATTATGGTATCCAACGCGAACGGTGGCGCCTCGACTCTTAAGCTGACTGGTGGCGTAATCGCGGGCAACTATGCCCTCAATGGCGGCGGCGTGTACGCTAACGGATCCACAATTAATATGACCGGCGGCACGATTTCCGGTAACGGTACGTTCAAAGATCGATCAGGCTACGGCGCCGGTGTTTGTGCTGTTAGTTCAACTGTAGTCATTTCAGGTGGTTACATCACCAACAACAACTATCAGTTCTACAGCGACAATGAAGGCAACATGAAGCATATTGGCAACGGATGTCACGGCGGCGGTGGTATTGCTGCTTACAATAACGGCAGTCTAACAATTAACGGTGGCTACATCACCGGTAACTATTCTGCCGAGGCCGGTGGCGGTATTTATGCTGGCGCTTGGAATCAGGCCCTCTCCTCATTTAAGTTTTCGGGTGGAATCATCGCTAGCAATGTGGCGCAAAACTCGGAGGGCGGCGGTATCCGTATCGCTGCGCCTACAGTTGGCGAATTTAATGTGAGTGGCACGAAAGCCTACATCACCAACAATACGACTAATACCCCCAATGACTGGGGTGGCGGCGGCGTGTTTGTCCAGGGAGGCAACAGTGACCAAGGCGTTAGTTCGGCGCGTCTCAAGATATACAACGCCCTGATTACCAACAATCATGCCAATGGCTTTGGCGGCGGGTTTGCCGCTTGCCCGACTGGTAAGACTGCCATTACCGATACCAATGGCATCGCGATTTTCGGTAATTTTGACGAAAATGGTAATAAGCGGTCGGGCGGCACTAATGGGAAGAGCGAGGACTGGAATTACGATAAGGAGAATGACACGGGCGGCGAAATAACCGAAGCTTTTATAAAGGCCGGCCATGAGGACCTTTTCTTAATTCACGATTCTGCCAATTCGGAAACCAAACCGTATATCGCAGCCGTAACCGGCCAGATGCTTGGTGGTGGAGCCGCCAACTGGTCGGGCACGATCGACAAAACACCAACGTCTATTGGCAAGTACGAGGGCGCTCAGGCTAAGTACATGATTGGCCTTAAATCTGAGCCGATTAAGGTTGATATGGATGCTGCTACCGCGGCTGCTTCCCTCTTCATCACGGGCAACAGATCCAACATCCACGGTGGCGGCATCATGACCAACGGCGACGTTGTCGCCGGCTCCACTCGAGAAGTCAAGGTTTACCCCAAGATGAAGCTCAACGGTACCAAGGTGCTTGAGGACGGCGCGCTTAAAGGAAATGACTTCGATTTCCAGCTTCTCAGGCAGAACAAGATTATTAACAAACCAGGCGAGATCTCATATACGATTCCGAGCTTTGACTCCAATGGTGATCTTCAGCTCAATAGCTGCTCGGTGGTCGATACGGTGAAGAACGATAAGAACGGAAATCTCACCTTTGATCTAGGTGAAGTTTATGCCGATGACGATCTTGTCTACTACTTGGTAGAGGTTCCGGGCACGGACAAGAACGTGACTTACGACAAAACGATCTACAAAATTGATCCTGAGGTTGTGAGGGATGAGAAAAAGTCGCACAACGTGCTTGACATTATATACACGTATTACAAAGTCGATAGCGTTTCGGTAACAAAGGTAGAAAATGACGGCGCTGGCGCAAGAACGCCAGAAACAGAACCAGCAGCTATCGCAGCAGCTGAAGGCGAAAACGCTGTTATCGTTAAGCTTACCAGTGGTGCAACTTTCACCAACAAGTACACTCCGTACACCTCCAGCGGTTCTTGGACTCCTAAGGCGACTAAGGTCGTTAAGGGTGGCGAGATGAAGGAGTTTACGCTTCAGCTTGCGACCGATGGCAGTTTTCAGCACATTATTCGTGAGGCCAATACTACTGGCGATAACAAGAAGCAGACGCTTTCGTTCTTAGATGACTCTGATAAGGGGATTGAGTACTCGCTCTCTGATATCACGAAGGAGCCTGACTCCACGGGCCGTGGCGCCTCCAAGACCTTCACGTACTATGTGCGCGAGAAGGGCGAAAGCTCGACCTATCCGCATTACAAGTTTGATCAGTCTGTCTATAGGTTCAAGGTTGTGGCAACGGATAACACCAAAGGAAGGATCGACTGTGCGGTGACCTACATGAAGGGAACCGTTGACTCCGATGGCAACTGGAAAGCAGACGTCGATGCCGAAGAACAGAACCTCACCGACACCTCCACCCCCACCTTCACCAACACCTACTCCACCTCTTTGCCCCTTTCTGGTATGTCGGGCGTCACTCTGACGTACCTTGCCGGCGCGGCGGTGCTTTGCGCTGCTGCGGCCTGGATGCACGTTCGTCGCAAGGCGAGCGCGAAGGGAGGCGAGCGTCGTGAATAAGAAAGTTTGCTCCTTCCCGATCTTGTTTGCGCTGCTTGCCCTCCTGATCGGCACCTGCGCGGTTGTGTTCCCCGCATCCGCGCAGGCCGCGCCGACCTCGACCGGTTCCATCACGGTGAGCGGCACCGTGGCGCGCAACTACGACGCCTACCAGATCTTTAGCGCCAACGTCGTCGACGGCGACAGCGACGCCAAGATCGCCACCGATCTCGCCTGGGCAAGCGACGCCGTGCGCGACGCCGTCCTGCCCGTGCTGCACAGCGCCGGCATGCCCAATTCCCAGACCACCGCGCAGGAAGCTGCCGAGTGGCTCAACACCGATTCCCACCTTACGAGCGCGCTGAGCGCACAGCTCGCTCGTTCCCTCCAGAGCTCTGGCGCCGTGTTCGTGGCCCTTAACGCGGGCACGGAGGCCAAGCTGCTCTGTGGCTACTGGCTCATCGTCGCCGACGACGACGCCATCGCCCAGGGCGAGGCCGGCACCGCGCCGATCATGGCCCTGGTGGGCGGCAGCGCCGTCACCGTCAAGCCCAAGGCGGCGACGCCCAAGGTTCAAAAGCACGTGCTGGAGGACAGCACCGCCGCATGGCAGAAGGCCGCCGACGCCACGGTCGCCGACGACCTGTACTGGCGCCTCTCTGCCACGGTCCCGGCGGGTCTCACCGCCTACGACACCTATACGGTGCGGTTCGTCGACACCATGAGCGCGGGGCTCGACCCCTCCAAGGTCGCCGCGAGCATGCATGTGTACGTGGCGGCGGGCGCGGACGGCGGCTTCGACGCCGTCTCGGCCGGTAAGGATGGCCGCGTCGGCACCGAGCCCGCGAAGGGCTGGACCGACATCACGGCCCAGTGCGCCACCAAGGTAGCGGCCGACGGCAAGACCTTCACCGTGCGCACCGGCGACCTGATCGCCGCGCTCGGCGGGGCCGACGCCTTCACCGCGGGCGTCCGCGTGGTCGCCGTGTACAATGCGCCGCTCAACAGCGCGTGCAACCACGGCATCGCGAAGGGCAACCCCAACGAGGTCTACCTGCGCTACCCGCGCTCTCCCTTTGCCGACCAGTCCGGCGACGCCGGCTTCACTCGCACGCCGAGCGATGATGCGACTGCCTACACCTGGGATCTCGCGCTCACCAAGCGCGGCAGCGACGGCGACAAGCCGCTTGCCGGGGCAGTCCTGAGCATCGCCGACGACCGCGGTCGCACACTGGCGGCCGACGGCGCGTGGGATGCGGATGGCAAGGCCACCGTCACCACGGGCGAGGACGGCCGCGTGACCGTCTCGGGCGTGGACTCGGGCAAGCTGGAGGTCCGCGAGCTCAAGGCGCCCAAGGGCTACACCGCCTTTGAGGGCACGCGCTCCGTGACGGTTAAAGCCGAGGGCCTGGACGTCGACCAGGTTGCCGCCGCCAAGCCCAAGCTCACCATCACGGCCGAGTCGCCCCTGCGCGCCGACAGCGCGGACGGGTCGACGGGCAGCCTGGAGGCGTCGCTCATCAACACGCCCACCGGCACACCCCCTAGCATTACCACCGGAGGCTTTATGCCCTCGACTGGCGATATGGCAATGTACGCCGCGGCCGCCGCAGCGGTCGCCGGAGCCGCGCTCATCGTGGTCGCGCTCCTGGTCAAGCGGGGAGGTGGCAGCCATAAAGAGTAGCTGGCAGCCCCACAGAGAGCGGGGCGAGACGTAGCGAAGTAGATGCTAAGACACAGACAGATGATGATCGATCGAATGAGAATCAAACGGAAAACGGAGGAAAAGAAGATGAGCATGAGCAAGAACATCGCACGCCTGGCAGTAACCGCCGGCCTCACCGCAGCGTTGAGCTTTGGTGGAGTCATGGCGCCGGTGACCATGGCGTTTGCTGCTGAGGGCGGCTCAACTGTGACGTTCAGTGATTCCGATTACGCCAAGTCGTCTACCTACAAGGGCATTCAGATCTTCAAGGCTAAGGTGACTACGACTAACGGAACCACGACGGTGAGCGGCATCGAGTGGGCCGGCGCCGATACGACTGAGCAGAAAGCGATCCAGCAGGCTGTTGTTAATGCAATTCAAACTGAAAAAAGCGGTTACAACAGCACGAACGCTCAGGATGCAGCCGACTATCTGAGTGCAAATGTCCACGTCTCGGGGACGTCCGAGCAAGTCAAAAACGATAATGTACTGAGTCTGATTGCTGCCAATCTTGAAAAGAACAATACGCTTACTTGGAAGGAAACTTCGGAAAACAGTGCCCAGCTTACTGATCTCTCTGCTGGTTACTGGCTGTTCCTTACTAATACGCCTGGTAAGCCTGACGGAAAGTCTACCGACGCGTTTACGGCTCCTGTGTATGCTGTGATTGACGGCACCAACGCAACAACCATTAAGCCCAAGAAGAGCGTCCCCACGGTCGAGAAGAAGATCCTCGATGATGCTGACGCTGCGAAGGCGAAGGATATCAAGAGCTCAAAAGCATGGAAAGACGTTGCTGACTCCCAGATCGGCCAGGAGGTGAACTACAAGCTCACCGGCAAGATTGCCAGCAACTACGCCACCTTTGACGCGTATGCTTACAAATTCACCGATAATCTTTCGACGGGTCTGGATTATGTCGGTAACTCAGTCGAGGTGTACGCCCTGAACAACAACACCTACACTAAGATTAGCTCGACTTCCTATACGGTTAGCTTCCAGAAGCAGAAACTTACCGTTGACTTTCCTGTTGACAACAACGGTAATAAGGGTTTGAAGTCTGCCATTGCTGACGGTACTGGCACCCTCAGCATTGATGAGAACACCGAGATCGTTGTCTTCTACAAAGCCAAGCTTAACAAGAACGCTGTTATCGGCAACAACACCGCAGCGAACACCGTGGGTGGCAACCCCAACACCGTCACGCTCACGTACTCCAATAACCCGTATGGCATTGACACGGGCGAGACGATCGGGGACACCGTCGCCGACTTCGCCTTCAAGCTCAATCTTAAGAAGGTCGACCAAGGCACTGAGAAGGGTCTTGGAGGTGCTGTGTTCACTATCCAGTCTAACGATGATAATACCCGGGGTCAGTACATCGCTTCGAAAGACGACGCTAACGCTCACGTTGTCGCGGGCCAGCTCGTGTCTGTTACCAATCCCAACGAGCTTCCCGAATATGTTAAGTTTACGTCCAGTAGTGATGAAAGCAACAAGGGAATGATTGAGGTCAAGGGCCTTGATGCTGGCTCCTATACGGTGACCGAGATTGCTACCCCCGACTCCAATTATAAAACTACGGCCGACCCCTTCACCTTTACCATCAGCCCGACCTATAACGACTTGAAGACGAAGGTGACGACCCTTGAGGCAAAGGTGTCTGAGGCAGACGTGAAACGCACCGACATCGCCTTCGGTAAGCTCGACGGCACTGACGGAGACAATAAGCTGACCGGTGCGAATGGCACCGGCACCAACGCCGCCACCGGTGAGATCACCATCAACGTCGGCAACACCAAGTCCGTCGGCCTCCCGCTGACCGGTCTTAACGGCGTGACCTTCACTTGGATCGCTGGTGGCGCGGTGCTGTGCATCGGCGTGGCGCACCTCATCCGCAGCCGTAAGCAGGCTGAGGAGTCCGAGCAGGAGTAACGCTCGCTCACCCATCCCTTTGGCAGGTGGGATGTGATGGCCATGAGACTTGCGGACACTTTTCTCGTCCATTGACGTTCTTGCTTTGCCATTCTCTTTTTGGGGCAGACTCCGCACTGGAGTTTGCCCCGTTTTTTTGGATAACGCAGCCAGCCTCCATCGTCCGATGCGGGCGTTCGTCATCGCGTTTCTTGACTCGTATGAGGTTCGGATTAAGGTCCGTAGGCGCACGCGCAGTGCGGGCGTTAGAAGGCATTTGCGCCGCAACAAGCGCAAATAAGAATGCCCGGGGGTCGGATCCCGGGCATTTAACAAAACCAGAAAACTAGGCCGCCCGCGCTCTCGTACACTTACGCGGGGTGCGTCGTTTTCTATTGACATTGTATCCCGAATCGCCCAGTCGATTCGGGACATTTTGAAAACGCAAATGTAGGCTTAGGCACGAACGGTATCTCTTTAATTCCGAAAATTATGTATAATTCCAATACAAACTGGAATCGAACGAAAACAATGGAAATGAACGAAGCACTAATCTACTTACAAGAAGCACTAGGCCTTTCCGCCAAGACCAAAACTTGGCCTGGATCCGCACACTTGCCGCTGCATCTGCGGACGATTGAAGTCTGCGCTGTTGACGCAAGCGGTTTTTCGTTTTTGCTTGCAAGCTTGCCTACTGGCGTCGGGCTTCCCGAGGCTAAGAGAGTCTATAGTCAGCTAGCCTTGCGCGCGGAGACTCCTGTTGTCGTTTCGTTTCCTGATGCCGATGCACGTCAGCGCAAAGCATTGGTTGCACAAGGGATTCCGTTTGTTTGCCCCGGTAGACAGGCTTTTCTTCCATTTATGGGCACAGCTTGCACGGAGAGGGGCGGTGCCCGGTTTCATAATCACGCGACCAAGATGTCACCCAACGCACAGGCTGCCGCAATCTGGGGAGCAGCCCAGGAGCCATATCGTCCCTATGACCTTTGTCGTGCGCTTGGGATCTCGGCAAGCCGCGCAAGTGAGGCTATAACCGAGCTTGTTGACAGGGGGCTCGCGAGGCGCGAGCGTTTCGAGCGACGTGTCGTCGTGTTCCCTGTTGCCGTTGATCTTCTGCTCAGTGAGCACATGGCAGAGCTCTCCTCGCCTGTCTCGAAGGTCTTTTTTGCAAGGAAGACGCCGCAGATCGACTATCTTGTTGACGCCGGGGAGACGGCGCTCGCCGCGCGTTCGATGCTCGCTGCGCCGGGCATGGAACAAAAGGCCGTCTTAAGAAGTACATGGCGTCAACTGAGCGACCTCGAAGTCGCAGACGGGGAGTTGCCGGATAACGAGACGGCGATGATCCAAGTGTGGCGCTATGCGCCTGTGTTTGCCGACTCCTCCTGCGTCGATGACATTTCGCTTGCGCTATCTTTGGCGGCAATCGACGATGAGCGAATTCAGCTCGAAGTCGATCGCATGTTTGGAAAGGAATATCCATGGCAAGAAGCGCTGTAGAAGGTCTCCAAGAATTCGAACCGTAGGCGGCGTTTCGGTCCTAGCTGCGTTGTCCGGCGCATGAGCTCGCTAATCGGCTATTATTTGTTTAGACAACCTGAGCTGTAGAGGAGTGACCGGCGATGGTGCAGGGCGCCAAACATATGAAGAGCAATAACGCCGCGGACAGTGGCGGCTCGAGCCCTCAACCAAAGCCCAAGCGCCGCCGCAAGCGACTGCCGCGCTGGGCCGACCGGCTCATCACCATCGTCATCATCCTTATCGGCGTGGGCCTTATGACCTGGCCGTGGATCTTGGACCGGCTCGAGGCCTCGGGCGTGTTCAACCAGATCAGCACGGTGTCCAGCACCGTGGACGCACTCTCTGCCGAGGAGCGCGAGCGCATTCTGCTTCAGGCGCGCTCCTATAACGAGCAGCTTGCCGGCGAGGCCACCGAGCTTCCGGCCGACCAGATCGAGCCCTATGCTCAGCAGCTCATCTTTGACCGCGACCCCATGATGAGTTGGGTCGAGATCCCCTCCATCGACGTGAGCATGCCCATCTACCACGGTACGAGCGAGGAAGTCCTTATGGCGGGCGTCGGCCACTTGGAGGGCACGAGCCTGCCGGTGGGCGGCACCTCGACGCACTGCGTGCTCACCGCGCACTCGGGCATGCGCAACCTGAGCATGTTCGACGACATCCACTCGCTGGAGCCCGGCGACCTGGTGCTGCTGCACACCATGAACAAGACGCTCGCCTACAAGATGGTGGACTCCGAGGTGGTGCTGCCCGAGGAGATGGAGTCGCTGACCATCGAGCCCGGTGCCGACAAGGTGACGCTCGTTACCTGCACGCCCTACGGCGTGAACGACCATCGCCTGCTGGTGCATTGCGTGCGCACCAAGTACAACAAGAAGGACGTCGACAAGCAAAAATCACTGGCCGGCCGCCACTGGGGCAAGCGCGAGTTTGCCGTGCTCATCGTGGTCGTAGCCATTGTGCTGTTGCTGTTGGACATCGTGATTCACGCGGTCCGCAAGCGCCGAAAGGCCAAGGCCTCGGCATAAGACATCGTTCGGAACCACCACAAAGGGGACAGGCACCTTTGTGGTGGTCGGGGCTTCCAAACCATCACAACATTCGATAAAAATCTCGTTTTTGGCGAAAAGCGTCGAATGTTGTGATGGTTTTCGTTGCGGGCGACGCGGTTCTCGTTGCGGGCGAGACGGTTTTCGCTATGGACGGTGCGGTTTCGCTGCAGAATCGCCAGCCCGCCGCCTGCCAACCGCCGCCCTCGTTACGTTTTCGCTGCATTTGGGTAAAGCACCTGCTCCAAGCGGCGTTGCCTTGTATACTAGAGCGGTTTATCTGTTATGCGGAAGGGAGCGCCTATGGCACTCAGCGAGAAAGATGTGCGCGGCATCGCCGAGTACGCAAAGATCGCACTGACCGATGACGAGCTCGCCCAGATGACGTCCTACATGAACGACGCCGTCCAGATGCTCGAGCCCGTCCTGCAATATGACTTGCCCGACGTGGAGCCCACGTTCCATCCCATCGGAAGCCTGTCCAACGTGATGGGCGACGACCTGCGCGAGCCCGAGCGCGATCTGCCGCTCGACGTCGCGCTCGAGAACGCCGGCAGCGCGCGCGACCGCTACTTCCGCGTGCCGTCCATTTTGGGAGAGGGGGAGAGCGAGTAATGGCGCAGAGCTTCGATTCCCTTACCGCCGCCCAGATTGCCGCAGGCGTTGCCGCCGGTGACTTTACCGCAACCGAGGTGGCCCAGGCCTCCCTTGCGGCCATCGAGGCGCGCGAGGGCGGGGTCCAGGCATTCCTGCAGGTGGCGCCCGAGCTTGCGCTCGAGGCCGCCGCGCGCGTGGATGCCGACCGCGCCGCAGGCAAGCCGCTGCCCCCGCTCGCGGGCGTGCCGCTGGCCATCAAGGACAACATGAACCTCGTGGGCACGCGCACCACCTGCGCTTCCCGCATGCTCGGGGACTACCAGAGCGTCTACACCGCCACCTGCGTCCAGCGCATGCTCGACGCCGGCTGCCTGCCCATGGGCAAGGCCAACATGGACGAGTTTGCCTTTGGCAGCTCCACCGAGAGCTCGGCGTTCCACCGTACCAACAATCCCTGGGATACCAAGCGCGTGCCCGGCGGCTCCTCGGGCGGCTCTGCTGCCGCCGTCGCCGCGGGCGAGGTCGCGCTCTCGCTGGGCTCGGATACCGGCGGCTCCATTCGCCAGCCGGCGTCGCTGTGCGGCGTGGTGGGCTTTAAGCCCACGTATGGCGCCGTGAGCCGTTACGGCGTGGTCGCCTTTGGCTCGTCGCTCGACCAAGTGGGACCCTTTGGCCGCACGGTCGAGGATGTCGCGCTGGCCATGAACGCGCTTACCGGCGCGGGCCACGATCCGTACGACTGCACCAGCCAGGATTGCGCCGTCGACTTTACCGAGCACCTCAACGACAGCATCGAGGGCAAGCGCGTGGGCATCATCCCCGCGTTTATGGAGGCCGAGGGCCTGACGCCCGAGGTCAAGGCCGCTGTTCAGCGCGCCGCCCAGGAGCTGCAGAACCAGGGCGCCGAGCTGGTCGAGGTCGACCTGCCGCACCTGGACGCCGCCATCGCCGCCTACTACGTCATCGGCCCGGCCGAGGCGTTCTCCAACCTGGCTCGCTTCGACGGCATTCGCTACGGCTATCAGGAGGAGGGCTGCGCCAACCTGTCCGACCAGAGCTCGCTTTCGCGCGCCCACGGCTTTGGTGCCGAGGCCAAGCGCCGTCAGATGCTCGGCGCCTACCTGCTGAGCTCGGGCGTGTACGACAAGTACTACTACGCTGCGCAGAAGGCCCGCACGCTCATCACGCAGGACTACGACGCCGCGTATGCCAAGGTGGACACCATCCTCATGCCCGCCTCGCCGCGCACGGCCTTTAAGTTTGGCGAGATCAGCGACCCCACGCAGATGTACCTCTCCGACCTGTACACCATCTCGCTCAACATATGCGGCAACGGCGGTATCTCGGTGCCGCTGGGCCTGGGCGAGGATACTCAGCTGCCCGTTTCTGCCCAGCTGGTTGGTCCGGCGTTTAAGGACCGTCAGCTGCTCACGTTTGCCCGCGCCCTGGAGCGCGGCTTTGCCGATACCGTCACGGGCACGCCCGCGCTTTCCGTCGCGCCCGATTTTGCCGGGAAGGGAGGCGAGCTGTAATGAAGGAGCTTTCCGAGGTCCTGCAGGATTGGGAGGCCGTAATCGGCCTGGAGATCCATACCGAGCTCACCGCACTCGATACCAAGATGTTCTGCAACTGCAAGCTCAGCCACGATGACGAGCCCAACGCCAACGTGTGCCCGGTGTGCCTGGGCCTGCCCGGCGCCCTGCCGGTGCCCAACAAGCGCGCCATCGAGAGCATCGTCAAGGCCGGCCTCGCTACCAATTGCGAGATCCAGCGCCACTCGATGTTCTATCGCAAGCACTACTTCTATCCCGATATGGCCAAGAACTTCCAGACCACGCAGGGCCCGGTCGCCTTTGCCATGTACGGTCACCTGGACCTGGACGTGACCGGTCGCGGTGCCGCCGAGCGCCCCGACTGCGCGTTTGGCGAGGCCGAGGCCCAGAGCCTGGCGAGCGCCTCGGCCAACGCCGAGGGTCTGTCCACGTCCATGTCCTCTACCATGCGCGAGAGCAATCAGCGCGCCGGCCATCTGGCCAGCTATGACGCGTCCAGCCTGCAGATGCCCGAGCGTCGCGAGGACGGTTCCTACACGGTGCCCATCCGCATCCTGCGCATCCACATGGAGGAGGACGCCGCCAAGATGGTCCACGTGGGCGGTGCCGAGGGCCGCATTACCGCCGCGGCCGAGTCGCTCGTCGACTACAATCGCTGCGGCACGCCGCTCATCGAGCTTGTCACCGAGCCCGACCTGCGCACGCCCGAGGAGGCTCGCCTGTTTATGGAAAAGCTCCGTCGCATCTTTGTGACGCTGGGCATTTCGGACTGCTCCATGGAGAAGGGTTCCATGCGCTGCGACGGCAACGTGTCGCTGCGCCGCCGCGGCGAGACCAAGCTGGGCACCAAGACCGAGCTCAAGAACCTCAACTCGTTTAAGAGCCTGCATGACGGCCTTGCCTATGAGATTTGCCGCCAGGCCGAGGTGCTCGAGGAGGGCGGCATCATCTATCAGGAGACCCGCCACTGGGAGCCCAGCCGCAAGCGTACCGTGGTCATGCGTGTGAAGGAGACGGCCGACGACTACCGCCTGTTCCCCGACCCCGATCTGGCGCCGTTCGATCTGGACGACGAGTTCATCGACCGCTGCCGTGGCGAGATCCCCGAGCTGCCCGATGCCAAGCGCGCCCGCTTTGAGGCCGACTTTGGCATTAAGGCGGCCGATGCCGAGCAGATTGCCGGCGACCCGGAGTTTGCCGATTTCTTTGAGACCGCTGCTGCCGGTTTGGCCGGCAAGGAGGCGCAGACGGTCGCAAACCTGCTGGTCAACGAGATGATCGCCTACCTTAAGGGCGCGGGTGTGTCGCTCGCCGAGTCCGGCATTGCGCCGGCTCAGGTGGCGGCACTCGCCAAGCTGCTGGCGACCGATGCCATCAGCTCCAACCAGGCGCACGAGGTCTTTGAGGCCATGGCCCAGACCGGCGACGACCCCAACAAGATCGTCGACGAGCGCGGTATGCGTCAGGTGAGCGATGCCGGCGCGCTGCAGCCGATCGTGGACGAGGTGCTGGCAAACTGTGCCGATCAGGCGCAGCAGTATCGTGACGGCAACCAGAAAGTCATCGGCTTTTTGGTGGGCCAGTGCATGAAGGCGAGCCGCGGCAAGGGCAACCCGAAACTCTTCAACGAGTTGCTGAGAACGTCGCTCTCGTAAACGAGAACCCGGGAGCCCCGGCAGGGCGGGTGCTTCCTCAAAATTTCGAACAGTCCTGCGCAAGACGAAGGCCACATTAAGTGGCCTTCT
>OGZR01000483.1_pt1 | contig 17633 bp, 12 predicted proteins | sample 1576851 | NCBI WGS metagenome assembly OGZR01 (sample SAMEA3541492, study PRJEB24748) | human gut metagenome | biome: human gut; feature: human-associated habitat; material: faeces | place: China | collected 2012
GTTTGAACAGGATATTCCATTTCTGAGTTCCAGAGCTGAAAATGTGGAAACTGAGAAAAAAACAGAACAGCAGACAATTGATGAACAGGATGCTGATACAGAGAAAAGTACAGAAGATACACAGCAGAATGATGGTCTGAATGAGGGAGAGCAGACTGACAACGAAGATACAGAAGAGGCAGATGAGAAACAGGAAAATCCTATGGAGCAGGCAGCGCTTATGGCTGTACAGTATGATTATGATGGCGCCATAGAACTGCTTAAGAGTCAGCCGGATTACGAAAGTAATACGGATATGCAGAGTGCAGTTTCGGATTACGAAAATACGAAAGCCACCTGTACAGAATATCCGCTGGAGCAGATTACGCACGTGTTCTTCCATACACTGATCAAAGACACTGCCAGAGCATTTGACGGGGATTCAGACAGTAATGGATATAACCAGTATATGACAACAATTGATGAGTTTAACAAAATCATACAGAGTATGTATGATAAGGGATATGTCATGGTCAGTCCGCACGACATGGCGGTTATCAATGAGGATGGAACTATGTCCAGAGGCAGTATTATGCTGCCACCGGGAAAAATTCCATTTGTGCTTTCTCAGGATGATGTAAGTTATTATCACTATATGGACGGAGATGGTTTCGCATCGAAACTTGTAGTGGATTCCAATGGTGAGGTTAAGAACGAATATATTGAGGATGACGGAAGTGTTTCCACAGGGGATTATGATATGGTTCCGCTGATCGATACTTTTGTAAAAGAACATCCGGATTTTTCCTATCATGGAAGAAAGGGAATCCTTGCAATGACAGGTTATGACGGTGTTCTGGGATATCGTACGGATATTGCATATAAGACCGGAAAAAAACTGCAGGATGATCAGAAAAAATTCCTGGAAGATCATCCGGATTTTAACTATAAGCAAGAAGTGAAAAATGCAAAAAAGGTAGCTAAGGCTATGAAGGCAGAAGGCTGGGAATTTGCAAGCCATACATGGGGACATAAGGATGTGGCTGCCACTTCTCTGGATGATCTGAAAAGAGATGATAAAAAATGGAAGAAATATGTGGCTCCCATACTTGGAGAAACAGATATGATCATTTTTGCATTTGGTGCGGATATCGGAAGCTGGGAAGGATATTCGGCAGACAATGAGAAATATGAGTTTTATAAGAGTCAGGGATACCGCTATTTCTGTAATGTAGATTCCAGTCAGTATTTTGTACAGATTACAGATGATTATTTTCGACAGGGAAGAAGAAATCTGGATGGATACAGAATGTATTATAATCCGGAAATGCTCAGTGATCTTTTTGATGTATCGGAAGTATGGGATTCTTCAAGACCAACTCCGGTACCTGGAATGTAGAAGGGAGTATTGATTATTATGAAGAAAAAAATATATCTTGCCATGCTTGCAGTTTGTTTTGCACTGACAGCATCTGCGTGTGGTGATGGCGGTGCTGTTATCACAGACGGTACAAAGACAGAAGGAGCTGCTGACGGGAAGAAAGCAGAGACAGGAACTACGCGTCTTGTTTCTGTTGAGAATGTAGAGAAATATATTACGATCGGAGAATATAAAGGACTGACTCTGGACAATACGGTAGATGCGATCACTGACGATGATGTACAGGCTCAGATCGATGAGGATCTGAAAGATAAGGCAGAACCTGTATCTGATGCGGCAAAAGAAGGGGATCTGGTGACTGTAAATTATACAGGCACTAAAGACGGACAGACTTTTGACGGTGGTACTGCCAATAACTATGACTTTGTGATCGGCGACGGACAGATGTTTGAGGAGTTTGAAAATGGTGTGATCGGGATGAAAAAGGGTGACACAAAGGAGATTAAAATTGATTTCCCGTCAGACTATGCAGACGAAACTCTGGCAGGTAAGGAAGTTATATATAAGGTTACGGTGCAGAACGTGCGGCGTGAAGGAGAACTTACAGATGAATGGGTTGCAAAGAACACTGATTATACAACAGTAGATGATTATCGTGAGAGTATTCGCAGTGAACTTGAGAAAAACGCAAAGGAATCTGCGCAGGAGGTTCTTAAGAATACTGCATGGAGTACAGTGCTTGAGAACTCTGAAGTAAAAGAATACCCACAGGAAGATGTGGATAAGGCTGTTTCTGAATTTAAGAAGAGTATGGAAGTTTATGCAAAACAGGCCGACATGACTCTGGAAGAGTTTACAGACAGTCAGGGTATTTCGCAGGATGATTTTGATGAACAATGTCAGCAGTATGCAGAGGGTAAGGTTAAGCAGAACCTGATCGTGCAGGGGATTATGGATGCAGAGGGACTGTCACTTGACGACAAAGAGAGCCTTCAGCTGCAGGATAAACTGGTAGAACAGATGGGTGTTTCCAGTATTGCAGAGCTGGTTGGAACTTACGGACAGGATTATGTAGATGAATCAGTCGGACTTCTCAGAGTGGAGGAGTTCATTATAAAAAATGCGAGTGTGAGTGAGAAAGTCGCAAACGGTGATGTGCTGGCAGATGATGCAGATGCTGCGGCAGAAAATGCAGAACAGGACAGTGATCAGAATGTATCAGATGAAGATACTGATGATTCCGGACAGGACAATTCAGATGTAGATGAGAATCTGGAAGAGGAATTAGGTACGGAAGATGTTGATCAGAGTGAATAATTGGCATTGTATTTACCTGATAAATGAGTTATGATTATTGATAAAAGTGGATTACTCCGTACTGTGATGTACGCTGTCAGGGACTAATTAACAAAAAGAAGCGGGGAAAGGAAACCATGGATAAGAGGGTGTTGCGCGAAAGAATGCGCAGAAAAAAACGCCAGATGATGATCAGGCATTATACAAAGATCGGACTTTGTGTTATTGGCATGATTCTGGCGGTGGTGTTTGTGGTGAGAGGAATTATTATTCCGATCGCACATCATGTAGCCGGAGGCGGAAGCAGTGATCAGACTGTACAGGCTCAGGCAGATACAGAGGAAGTTCAGGCAAATTCCGATGCTGCGGTGAGACAGCCATTGAAGGGTAAATCAGATACAGATAAGGTTGCCGCGATGACAGCCGGATGGCATGAGGATGCTAACGGAAAGTGGTATCAGAATACAGATGGTACATATTTTTCAAATGGATTTCAGGATATAGATGGTGTTACCTATTCTTTTGACGAAAACGGATATATACAGACAGGATGGGTAGAAAAGGGAGTGAAGGATTATTACTTTAATGAAGACGGATCTTATGATCCGAGTAAGGTACGTCCGATGCTGGCACTGACTTTTGATGATGGTCCGGGAGAGTATACAGATGAACTGCTGGATTGTCTGGAACAGAATAATGCTCATGCAACATTCTTTATGCTTGGTCAGAATGTCAGTTCATATCCGGATGCGCCAAAACGTATGCTGGAACTTGGCTGTGAGATTGGAAGTCATTCCTGGGATCATACACAGCTGACGACAATTGATCTTGACGCAGTTGCAAAGCAGTTCTCTGATACAGATGATGCATTGATTCAGGCATGTGGCCAGGCTGCGAGTGTGGCACGTGCACCTTACGGTGATGGAAATTCAGATATTTATAATACTGTAAATAAGCCGTTCTTTATGTGGTCACTGGACACAGAAGACTGGAAACTTTTGGATGCAGATGCGGATTACAGTGCAGTAATGAATGGAGATCTGACAGATGGAACTATCATCCTGATGCATGATATTCATGAGCCATCTGTAAAGGCTGCTTTGAGACTGATACCGGATCTTATTGCACAGGGATATAAACTTGTAACGGTAAGTGAGATGGCAGAAGCCAAGAATGTGACCTTACAGAATGCATGTTATGTGGATTTCTGGCCGAGTACACTCAGTAATGGAGATGTGCCGGGATATCAGGGCGGTTCCGATGCAGCAGCTTCTGCAGACGGAACAGATGGTACATCTGATGCAAGCGCAGATTCTTCTGACGGAAGCACAGATTCCTCAGACGGAAGTGAGGATTATTCGGATGGAAGTTCAGACGATGGAAGCTATGATGATGGAAGTTCGGATGACGGAAGTTATGATGATGGAAGTTCAGATGATTCGGAAGATTACAGTGATGATTCTGTAGATTACGGAGATGGAACGGAATAAAAAACATATGCAATCCTGCAGTGTGGACCATACAGAAGAATTACGAATATACGAAAGAGCAAAGAAGAGAGCAATGGTACTTCTTTGCTCTTTATGTTTTTTACAAAAAACACATAAAATATATAAAAAAATTGTTAAATATACACATATTTTTGATTGACGTATGGAATGTCCGTTGGTATAATAAGGCTTATAGAATGACTAAAAGTCAGTTCGTATTCCTGATTGAACTTGCTGTAAGATAGTTACCGTTCATACGCCAAAATTCCATTGCCGCAGGCAATCTGGAATGAATTTTGGCTACGTTACTGAGAATGGAGTGAACAGTAACGTAAGATATCCTGTTACAGCATTATTTTATGGAATCAGTATCTGTAAAAAAGATAGAAACCGAAGTTAAGGGAGGACTCCAGATGGGTGTGAGTATGAAATTTACGGATTTGGATCAATATTTATTTGGACAGGGAACCAATTATGAAGTATACAAGAAACTGGGTGCCCATCCGACTACATACAGACGAAAAAAAGGTGTATATTTTGCGGTCTGGGCACCGAATGCACAGTCTGTTTCTGTAATCGGTGAATTTAATGACTGGGAGGAAGAAGCAAACCCGATGGAGAAGGTTGGTCCGATCGGTGTTTATGAGGTATTTGTTCCGGAGGCAAAGATCGGACAGCTGTATAAATTCTTTATCGTGGGTGCGCATGGAGAGAAGCTTTATAAGGCAGATCCCTATGCAAATGAAGCTGAACTCCGTCCGGGTACAGCCTCCAGGATCACAGATATCACAGACTATAAATGGAAGGATGCCACATGGATCAAGAACAGAGAGAAGTTTGATGAGCAGGTAGAGCCTATGGCAATCTATGAGGTTCATCCGGGTTCATGGAAGAAGCATCCGCAGTCAGAGGAAAATGAAAAAGGATTTTATAACTATAGAGAATTCGCACATGCCCTGGCAGCTTATGTGAAGGAAATGGGATATACCCATGTAGAGCTTATGGGAATCGCAGAGCATCCTTTTGACGGTTCCTGGGGATATCAGGTGACCGGATATTATGCACCGACTTCCAGATATGGAACGCCGCAGGATTTCAAGTATATGGTGGATTATTTACATCAGAATAAGATTGGAGTTATCCTTGACTGGGTACCTGCACATTTTCCGAAAGATGCCCATGGTCTTGCGAACTTTGACGGAACCGCAGTGTATGAGCACGCAGATCCGAGACAGGGAGAACATCCGGACTGGGGTACCAAGATTTATAATTACGGACGCCCGGAGGTTAAGAACTTCCTGATTGCAAATGCCCTTTACTGGGTGGAGGAGTGCCACGTAGACGGACTTCGTGTGGATGCTGTTGCTTCCATGCTTTATCTTGATTATGGTAAGAAGGATGGAGAATGGATCGCAAATAAATATGGCGGAAATCAGAATCTGGAGGCTATTGAATTTTTTAAGCATCTGAATACAGTAGTTCTTGGAAGGAATCATGGAACTGTGATGATCGCTGAGGAATCTACTGCATGGCCGATGGTTACAGGGGATGCAGAGAAGGACGGACTTGGTTTTAGTCTGAAGTGGAATATGGGATGGATGAATGACTTCCTGGAATATATGAAGCTGGATCCGTATTTCCGTAAATTTAATCATAATAAGATGACTTTCTCCATGTCATATGCATACAGTGAGAGATATGTATTAGTTCTTTCTCATGATGAGGTGGTTCATCTGAAATGCTCCATGCTTGAGAAGATGCCGGGAGAATTACCGGACAAATTCAGGAATTTAAAGGCTGCATATTCATTTATGAACTGCCATCCGGGTAAGAAGCTTCTGTTCATGGGACAGGAATTCGGACAGCTTCGTGAATGGAGTGAGGAGAGAGAACTTGACTGGTTCCTTCTGAATGAAGAGCCACACAAGGAACTTCAGAATTATGTGCATGATCTCCTGACTATTTATAAGAAATATCCGGCACTTTATGCCGGTGATAATAATCCGGAAGGATTTGAGTGGATCAATGCGGATGACGGGGACAGAAGTATTTTCAGCTTTGTGAGAAAGTCTCCTACAAAGAGAAACAATATTCTTTACATAGTTAACTTTACACCTGTTGACCGTTCGGATTACAGAGTTGGTGTTCCGAAGAAAAAACAGTACAAGCTGATCATGGATGAGAATGGACTTCTGGAGCAGCCAAAGACATTTAAGGCAGTGAAACAGGAATGTGATAACAGAGAGTTTTCCTTCGCATATCCGTTGCCGGCTTATGGGGTTGCGATTTTTACATATTAATTTTGAGGGATGATTTCAGGGTATATGTGAATATCTGAGAGAATTATTGTCAGGGGCATGTTATTTATTTGACAATATTGCAGGGTAAGCCCGATAATATATGAAAAATTCGTGAAATATAAATAATTGCTTTTGAAATTTATCTGCGTTATAATTATCGCGAACACAAGGAATAGAGAGAATAATGGTTTCCATGTTGAAAGGAGAATGAACATGAAAGTATCTAACATTAAAGACATCGATAAATTTTTTGCTGTAGTTGACAGTTGCGAAGGCAGAGTAGAATTAGTAACAGGCGAAGGTGACAGACTGAACCTTAAATCTAAATTATCCCAGTATGTATCTCTGGCAAACATTTTCTCAGGCGGAGAGATTCCGGAACTTGAGATCGTTGCTTATGAGAAAGACGATATTGATAAATTAATGAGCTTTATGATCAACGGTTGATCATTAGTGTATACAGGCGGGGGCATGATGGTGGATCATGCCCCTTTCTTTGATGTGAACAGGCAGGTTGTTCTGAAGGTATTGAACAGCTGCAGGATATTTGTAAACCAGGGGGCACAGGCGTTTCCTGGTCAAAGTGCGTTGATGGCAGACTTGAATACATTGGACATCTTATGTATAATGAGTACGTTGCAGGTAAATATATAAACAGACAGATAATGATGGCAGTTCCAAAAGTTATTCTGTTTGTTCATAAAAATGGCAGAATATAAAAAATGACGGCTATATGGCAGTTATTCAGAAATATAAATTTTAACGAAGAGGAGAAATAAGACAATGGCAACTAAGATTGATATTATTTCCGGTTTCCTTGGAGCCGGTAAAACTACATTGATTAAGAAACTTCTGAAAGAGGCTTATGCAGATGAGCAGGTTGTACTGATCGAGAACGAATTTGGTGAGATTGGTATTGACGGTGGTTTCCTGAAGGAAGCGGGAATCCAGATCCGGGAAATGAATTCCGGATGTATCTGCTGTTCATTAGTGGGAGATTTCGGCACTTCTCTGAAAGAGGTTGTGGACAAATATCATCCGGACAGAATCCTGATTGAGCCATCAGGTGTTGGTAAACTTTCAGATGTTATCAAGGCAGTACAGGGTGTTCAGGGAGATGTGGATATCGTTCTGAACAGCTATACAACTGTAGTTGATGCAAAGAAGTGCAAAATGTATATGAGAAACTTTGGTGAGTTCTTTGATAATCAGGTTGAATATGCAGGTGCGATCATCATGAGCCGTACAGATATCATTGATGAGAAGAAAGCACAGCAGGCAATGGAACTTCTTCGTGGAATTAATGCGAAAGCTGCTATCATCACCACTCCGATTGAGAAACTGGACGGAAAGAAAATCCTTGAGGTTATGGAGAAACCGGTATCTCTTGAGGAAGAACTGATGTCTGAGGAAGAGGTATGCCCGGAGTGCGGACATGTACATGAACATGGAGAGCATCATCATCACGATCACGACCATGATCATGAATGTGGCTGTGGACATGATCACGAAGAACATGAACATCATCACCATGACCACGACCATGAATGCGGCTGTGGACATGATCATGAGGAACATGAGCATCATCACCACGATCACGACCATGAATGCGGTTGCGGACATGATCATCATGAACATCACCATCATCACGCAGATGAGGTATTTACAAGCTGGGGACGTGAGACGATTAAGAAATACACAAGAGAAGGTCTTGAGAAGATGCTTGAGGCTCTTTCCGCTTCTGAAGATTACGGTATTATTCTTCGTGCAAAGGGAATGCTTCCTGCAGAAGACGGAACATGGATTTATTTTGACATGGTTCCGGAGGAAACAGAGATCCGTGAAGGTGCACCGGAATACACAGGTCGTCTCTGCGTAATCGGCTCTAAACTGAAAGAAGATAAACTTGCAGAATTATTTGGGCTTGCATAATGATCATGAGGAAACAGCGATTTATGGCAATCCTCTAAAATACTGCATCTGGATTCAGCTCATCGGAGCATGAAATCCTGTGTCATAGATGCGAGACTGAATGATTTCGGCAGATAATAACAGAATCAGAATAAAGATAAAGGAATAAATTATATGATGGATGATATCAGAGTTCCCATTTATTTGGTTACGGGATTCCTGGAAAGCGGAAAGACTACTTTCCTGGATTTTACACTGCAGCAGGAGTACTTTGCCATTGACGGCAAAACTCTGTTGATCCTTTGCGAAGAAGGCGAAGAAGAATATGATATGGATAAACTGAAACTTACAAACACAGTTGTGGAAGTGATCGAGGATGAAGAAGATCTGACACCACAGCGTCTGGCTGCCATGGATATCATCCATCAGCCGGAGCGTGTTGTGATCGAGTATAACGGAATGTGGCTTGTAAGTAAGTTTGAGCAGATGGAGCTTCCGGAAGGCTGGGGCATTGAGCAGGAGATTACCTGTGTGGATGCAACTACTTATCAGGTTTATATGGCAAACATGAAATCTCTGTTCATGGATATGATCAGAAATACAGATATGGTTGTATTTAACCGCTGTAAAGAGGGGGATCCGCTTCCTGCATACAGACGAGGGATCAAGGTCGCAAATCAGAGTGCAGAGGTTATCTTTGAAAATGAAGAGGGCGAGATGGATGACATTTTCCAGGATGAGATGCCGTTTGATATCAATGCACCGATCATTGAGATTCCACCGGAAGATTATGGTATCTGGTTTGTGGATGCCATGGATAATCCGGATAAATATGTAGACAAAATTGTCCGCTTTAAAGGACGTGTCATGAAACCACGTGGAATGGGAAGTAAATTCTTTGTTCCGGGACGTGTGGCAATGACCTGCTGCGCAGATGATACCACTTTCCTTGGATACGTGTGCAGAAGCGATTATGCACCGCATATCAAAGAGGGCAGCTGGGTAGAAGTAACAGCGAAGGTCGCATTTGAGAACCGTACAGAATATCAGGGTGAGGGCATTGTTCTTTATGCAAGTGATGTGAAAGAATGCGAGCCGCTTAAGGAAGAGATGGTATATTTTAATTAATTATCTTAGCGTGTGTTTGAAAAATGCTTTCCGCAAGATGTGCGTTACAATTTGCAGGATTGGTTTTTTGAACACACTTTAGAGGATGTAAAAAATAAATTTGACATCAGGACAGGTATGGTAATTCCGGGAAATGGTGTTAAATTAAGCAGGAGACACATATATGTATTTAGTAGTTGGCCTGGGAAATCCCGGGAAACAGTATGAAGCAACACGCCATAATATGGGATTTGATACCGTTGACCGTCTGGTAGAGGATTACAATGTCCCTCAGGGTGGTGTGAAATTTAATGCCATGTACGGTAAAACCATGATCGGCGGAGAGAAAGTGATTCTTATGAAGCCGCTTTCTTTTATGAACCTGAGTGGCGGTCCTGTTCGTGAGATGGCGAATTATTTTAAAATTGATCCGGAATCAGAGCTTATTGTTATTTATGATGATATTGATCTGGAACCCGGGCAGCTTCGCATCCGCAAGCAGGGAAGTGCGGGTGGACATAACGGGATCAAAGATATTATCCGCCAGCTTGGCACAGAGAAATTTCTCCGTATCAAAGTAGGAGTTGGTGCAAAGCCGAAGGGATGGGATCTGGCAGATCATGTACTTGGCAGATTTTCCACAGAAGACAGGAAACTTGTGGATGAAGCAATAGCAAAGGCGGCAAAGGCTGTGGATATCATAATCTCACAGGGTACAGATGCAGCCATGAACGAATATAACAGAAAAGTACCTGTACAGAAATAAGCAGACAGGAAACAGATGATTGTTCAGCAAAAGGTATAGAAAGCGGTAACTGGAAACAGAAGCCGCTTTTATTACGTCGAAGGATCATGAGGGGTGAAGATGAAAGCATTTTTAACACCTCTGCAGGGGCTTGCAGAGTTTGAACAGATTAAAGAAAAAAGCAAAACGAATAAGGGAATCCTGCAGGTTTCGGGGTGTATGGAATCGCAGAAATCTCATCTGATGTACGGACTTTCCGGGATTGCACCTTATCGTCTGATCCTGGCGGAGGACGAACGCCGCGCCAGAGAAATTTATGAAGATTACAGATTTTATGACAGAAAAGTGTATTCTTATCCTGCGAAAGATCTTCTGTTCTTTCAGGCAGATATCCATGGAAATCTGCTGATACGTCAGAGGATGAAGGTCATTAAGGCGTTATTGGAAGAGAAAGAACTGACAGTTGTTACAAGTATTGACGGATGTATGGATTTTCTGGAATCTCTGGAAAAGATAAAAGAACAGCTGATTCATTACGAAAGTGACAGCACCGTAGACATAGAACAGCTAAAGAACCAGCTGGTGGCTTTAGGTTACGAGCGGGTAGGACAGGTGGAAATGCCGGGGCAGTTCTCTGTGCGTGGCGGTATTGTGGATATTTACTGTCTCACTGAGGAAAATCCATGGAGAATCGAGCTTTGGGGAGATGAGATTGATTCTATCCGGAGTTTTGATCCGGAGAGTCAGCGTTCTCTGGAAAATCTGGAAGAACTTACGATCTATCCGGCGGTGGAGCATATAGGGGACAAGGATATGGTTTCCTTCCTGGATTATTTTCCGGAGGAAAGAACCATAATCTTTCTGGATGAACCAAACCGGCTCACTGAGAAAGGCGGGGCTGTAGAAGAAGAGTACAGACAGAGCCGTATGCACAGAGAGGAAAAAGGCAGCCGGAATCTGCCGGAAAACTGGCTTTGTTCTTTTGAACAGCTTCAAAAAGAACTGAATAAACGCAACTGTATTTCTGTATGTGCGCTGGAACCGAAACAGGCAGGCTGGAAAGTGCGGGAGAAATTTTACCTGGAGGTAAAATCAATCAGCGCTTATAACAACAGTTTTGAACTTCTGGTAAAAGATCTTCATCAGTATAAGAAACAGGGATACAGGATCGCGTTGCTTTCCGGTTCCCGCACAAGGGCCGAGAGGCTGGCAAAGGATCTTCAGGAAGAGGGACTGGCAGCCTTTTATGGACAAGATTATGACAGGGAGATCTGTCCGGGCGAGATCATGGTGGTTTATGGCCATGCAAAGAAGGGCTTTGAATACCCGTTGATCAAGTTTGCGGTAATGACAGAATCTGACATTTTTGGACAGGAACAGAAAAAAAAGAAGAAAAAAAATTACAGTGGAAGCCGTATTCAGGATTTTGCGGAGCTTTCTATCGGCGATTTTGTTGTCCATGAAAAGCATGGTCTTGGTATTTACCGAGGAATTGAAAAAGTTGAAGTAGACAGGATCGTTAAAGATTATATTAAAATTGAATACAGAGGCGGAAGCAATCTCTATATTCCTGCTACTCAGCTTGACTGTCTGCAGAAATATTCAGGGGCAGATGCTTCAAAGGCTCCGAAGCTGAACAAACTTGGTACTCAGGAGTGGAATAAAACAAAGAGCAAGGTTCGTGGGGCAGTTAAAAATATTGCAAAAGAACTGGTAGAGCTTTATGCAGTGCGTCAGGAAAAGGAAGGATATGTCTGTGGTCCTGATACTGTATGGCAGAGAGAATTTGAAGAAATGTTTCCATATGAAGAGACAGAGGATCAGCTCAGTGCTATTGAGGATGCCAAACGTGATATGGAGAGTACCAGGATTATGGACCGGCTTATCTGCGGGGATGTGGGATACGGCAAAACAGAAGTGGCGCTGCGTGCCGCATTTAAGGAAGTACAGGAGAGCAGACAGGTAGCTTATCTTGCACCTACAACGATCCTTGCGCAGCAGATTTATAATACCTTTGTGCAGAGGATGAAGGAATTTCCGGTACGTGTGGAACTGTTGTGCAGATTCCGGACCCCGGCACAACAGAAGAAGGCAATCGAAGATCTGAAAAAAGGTCAGGTGGATGTGATCATTGGAACGCACAGAATCCTTTCCAAAGACGTACAGTTCAAAAATCTTGGCCTGTTGATCGTTGATGAGGAACAGCGGTTTGGAGTTACGCATAAGGAAAAAATCAAGCAGTTAAAGAAGGATGTGGATGTCCTTACACTGACTGCAACGCCCATTCCCCGTACTCTTCATATGAGCCTGATCGGAATCCGGGATATGAGTGTCCTGGAGGAACCTCCTATGGACAGAATGCCGATCCAGACATATGTTATGGAATATGATGAAGAGACAGTCCGAGAGGCTATCAACAGGGAATTGCGCAGAGGCGGACAGGTTTATTATGTTTATAATCGAGTGACGGATATTGCAGATGTTGCCCTGCGTATTGCGAAGTTGGTGCCAGACGCAAGGGTGGATTTTGCTCATGGCCAGATGAGTGAGAGGGAACTGGAGAATGTGATGTATTCCTTTGTAAACGGGGATATTGATGTACTGGTTTCCACTACGATCATTGAGACAGGGCTGGATATTTCCAATGTAAATACCATGATCATCCATGATTCAGACAGATACGGGCTTTCTCAGCTTTATCAGCTTCGGGGAAGGATCGGGCGTTCCAACAGAACTGCCTATGCGTTTCTGATGTACAGAAAGAATGTGATGCTGAAGGAGACGGCTGAGAAGCGTCTGGCTGCGATCCGCGAGTATACGGATCTGGGAAGCGGATTTAAGATTGCAATGAGAGATCTGGAACTTCGAGGTGCCGGAAATCTGCTGGGTGCGCAGCAACATGGACATATGAATGCGGTTGGATATGATCTTTATTGTAAGATGCTCAATGAAGCAGTGAAAGAGGCGAAAGGTATTCATACAATGGAGGATTTCGAGACATCGGTTGATCTGAATGTTGATGCGTATATTCCTGATTCCTACATCAGTAATGAATTTCAGAAGCTGGATATTTATAAAAGAATTGCGGGGATTGAGACACAACAGGATTATGATGATATGCTGGAAGAACTTCTGGACCGTTTCGGAGAACCCGGAAAGGCAGTGCTGAATCTTCTGGCGATTGCGAAGTTAAAGGCGATTGCTCATCAGGGGTACGTAACGGAAATAAAGCAGACTGGAAAAACAGTCCGGTTTACCCTTTATGAGAAAGCAAGGCTGAATACAGAAGGCTTTCCGGCTCTTATGCAGAAATACAGAAGAGGTCTGCAGTTTAAGAATGAGCAGGAACCGAAATTTATCCTGGAACCACAGGGGAATCTGATCCTGGCATTGACGGAATTTGCAGAGGGACTTAAGAGCATGGCGGAAAATATGTGAAATATACTACATATTTTTCGATTTGCCTTGCCCTTCGCAGGAAAAAAGTTTATACTCTAATAACAGTACATTCTGGGAAAGTGGTATGGAAGAAAGACCAGATTGATAATATGGAGGAAGAAATGAAAAAAATGGTAAAGAGAACAGCCGTTGTGACACTGGCAGGTGTGATGTCAGTTGGTATGCTTTCCGGCTGTGGAAGTAAAACATTAGATGGAACAAAGACAGTGGCTACTGTTGACGGAACAGATATTCCGCTTGGAGTTGTAAGTCTTTATGCCCGCGAACAACAACAGCAGACAACAACCATGTATTTAAATTATATGGGAAGTGCAGATAATATCTGGGATCAGACAGCAGGTGATGATTCAGATGAGACTTATGGTGATCAGGCAGTGACAAGCAGTCTGGAGTCTGTTGAGAAGATGTATATTCTCAAAGAGAAGGCTGCGGATTATAACGTAGAGCTTACAGATGATGATGAAGCAGCGATCGCAGATGCAGCATCACAGTTTATGGCTGCAAACAGTGAAGAGACAATTAAGGAACTTGCGGTAACGGAAGATCAGGTAAAAACACTTCTGGAGCTTCAGACAATTCAGAAGAAGATGTATGATCCGGTTGTAGCAGAAGGAAAGATCACAGTTTCTGATGATGAAGCGAATCAGACAACCTTCACTTATGTAAGTATCTCTACAAGCGGTGATGATATAACTGATGAGGAGAAAAAGACTAAGAAAGAACAGGCTCAGGAGATTCTGGATAAGATGAAAGAGGATCCTACAGCAGACATGAGTGAGATTGCCAAAGGTGTAGATGACAGTTATTCTGCAGTACAGGGTAATTTTACAACAAAAGAGAGCGAAGACGAGGATGAAGATTCCGGCAGCGAGGCATATCCGGATGAGGTTCTGAAGGTTCTGAGAGGACTGAAAGACGGAGAAGTTGCAGACAATATTATTGAGACTGACACAGGATACTATGTAGTAAGACTTGACAAGATCAATGATGAAGATGCCACAGCTTCCAAGCGAGAATCTCTTCAGAATTCCAAAGAAAGTACCTATTTTACAGATACAACTGCTAAATGGCTGGATGAGGCAGATGTAAAGGTAGTTAAGAAAGTCATTAAGACACTTAAGATTACTGACAAACATACCTTCATGGCACCGACTCCTACCCCGGTTCCGGAAACACCGACACCTGAAGTGACAGAAGAGGCAACTCCAACACCGGAAACAGAGGAAGTTACAGAAACACCTGCAGTAGAGGATACAGAGACAACAGAGACTCCGGCGGCAGAGGAAGAAGCAGCAGAAACTACTGAAACACCGGAAGCAACACCGACAGAAGCAGCTAAATAAGAAAATCCGAACTGTCAGTAGCCTGCTGATAGGAATTGAGTATTGTAAATTAAAACAGCTATGATGAAAACCTGAGTGTTTTCACATAGCTGTTTTTAAGTTTAAATAAATCCGAAATCATTCTCCTAAATATGCAAAAATAACACAGATAAATAGAGATATGATAATACGTTATTTTGTATGTTCTGCTAAATGAGATGGAAATGCTTCAAAGCATTGGCAATTCCGTTGTCCTCTATATCGGTTGTCTGGTAAGTGCAGTGAGGCAGGATCAGGGGATCCGAGTCGCCCATTGCGATGCTGTTTCCGGCGAACTGCAGCATAAGAAGATCGTTCGTGCTGTCGCCGAATGCATAGGTGTCTTTGACCGGAACCCCAAGGCGTTCTGCCAGAAACCGGATTCCGGTTGCTTTGCTGAGATTTTTCTGAGTCAGTTCCCAGGCCTTGTCTTCATGTATGAAACACAGAAAATGTTCATCTGCAAATTTGCGGAAAGTTTCCATATCAGAATCAGCAGACGGAAAAGCCAGAAACTTGTCAAATGTAAAATGGTTGTATGTTTCGGGCGGGTAGAGAGCCAGATCTTCTACTATAACTTCTGCTTTCAGCTTCTGAACAGTTTCAGGAACAGCACATGAACTGCTGTCATATAAAATCTTATCCGGGCGTTCAAAAAACGCAGGAATTCTGCATTCCCGCAGTAATTCTGTTGTTTTACGGCAAAGCGGATTTGGAATAGAACTGGAAAACAAAAGCTCTTCATTCATATAAATCTGGCTGCCGCATCCGCATACATAGCCGTCGAATCCCATTTCTTTAATGATTTCCGGAATCATTGTATAGGTACGTCCGGAATTGATGAAAAGGAGATGACCATTATAGCGGGCTTCTTTTAAAGCCTGTTTCGCACTGTCCGGAACTGTCCATGGGTAAGGGGTTAACAGGGTTTTGTCAATGTCAAAAAATAAGAGTTTATGATTATTTTCCATCAGATGTCTCCTCTGTCTCAGTATCTGTATTGTCATAAAATTCGTCATCAGAAGGATTTTCATTTCCTGTATGTACGCGGATTCCGTTCAGTTCAACTTCGCCTTCCATTGGGATCACAAGGCACTTGCGTCCGTCAATTACGCGTGTTTCCACAAGATCGGCACGTTCAGGATCTACGTGGACTACAACATCCGGGGTTTTGATCTCGAATCTTTTTGTATTGGTGATGTTGGAAGCGACCAGAGAGGATTTTTCCCCGGCTGTGATCTCGTATTGTTCATCAAATGACTGTAGTTTTTCATCCTCTACGCCACATTCTTCAAAGAGGCGTTTTACCTCAGATTTGGTCAGAACTACAGGTTCCGGCTCATCCTTCTGTGATTCGATTAGGTCGTTTAATTTCTCGTGAATGCTTAATACAGTGTCATATCTGCAGTCGTCGCCCAGAGTATCTTCAACCAGTGCGTTAAAGGAATCACGCTGTCCTCCTGCAGAAAGAGGTGCTGTACATCCAAGCAGTTCATCGATAAAAATATCCCGAAGCTCGTTTGCATTTTTACTATAATAAAGGACACCATGGATGTCAGTGCTGCGGTCGTTAAACTGCGGGAAAAGGAAAGCAACATCCGGAAGTTCCACGATCCAGTCGCGGATACGGTCCTGGATGCTGTTGGTTTCGGCATTGTAGCAAAGACCTGCCTTAGAGAGTTTTACAGGACAGATACAGCACATGATGTGCTCATAAATCTCATCAGATGCATCAAACATTTCTGCACCGTCGGAAGACTTTCCGGGGATATCATATACTCCATGGATCAGGATGATGTAGTAGTTTTCGGGATAATCATAGTTTTCAATGATCTTATCGTAGAAACTTTCTACCAGTGCATCATCGGTCAGTTTGCTTTCTCTCAGTTTCATAAGAAAATGTTGAGTTCCGCCCTCAGTTTCCTGCTCGAGAGGAAATTCCATGTTCATCAGATTTTTTCCTATTGTTCCGGAAAGGGATTTGCGGAAAATTTCAAAGTATTTGAACATTTCTTCTTCTGATAAAGAGAGAAATGCTTCTTTCAGTTCGGTTTTTTTATTCTTTTCTCCGTCAACGTAACATCCGCAGATGCGGGTGAGAGAACAGTTCTCGGGAGTGAACTGTTTCTTGATTTCAGAAATTTCTTTTTTGTTCATATAGTTTATACCTCATGTTAGTCTGTTCTTTATTATAGACCAGTTGTGATGCAGGGGCAAGGAAAATTGCCTGAAAATTATGGGAAATACAGGTGAGTTTTGGTAGATGTAGTGCTATAATATAGAAAGATATTGTTGCCTGGCTGTGTTGCTGAGAACGTGGTGGACAGTAATGTTGCTTTGACAGTGATGAAAATAAATACAGGAGGATATGAGACATGAATGAAACAATAAAAAATCTTTTGGAGCGAAGAAGTGTACGTGGTTATAAAGAAGATCTGGTGCCGGAAGAAGTGTTGAATGAAATTCTTGAAGCAGGGGAATACTCACCAAGCGGAATGGGACAACAGGGTACACTTATGGTAGTAACACAGAATCCGGAACTTGTTGCGAAGCTTTCTAAAATGAATGCGGATGTGATGGGGACTGAGAGTGATCCGTTCTATG
>OGZR01000496.1_pt1 | contig 17151 bp, 10 predicted proteins | sample 1576851 | NCBI WGS metagenome assembly OGZR01 (sample SAMEA3541492, study PRJEB24748) | human gut metagenome | biome: human gut; feature: human-associated habitat; material: faeces | place: China | collected 2012
CCCCGCAAGCGGCGTAAACGTGCGCCTGCGGAGCATACGCCGGCCGAGCAGCATCCCATAGCGCAAGTCGTGTTGGATGTGCAGGCGCTCCACCTCGGTCAGACATTCGATTACTTCATTGATGAAAAAGACAGCGAGGCCGCACAACCGGGTGTGCTGGTGCGCGTGCGGTTTGGCGGTCAGAGGGTCAGCGGTGTGATTTGGGCACGCACCGATACCAGTGATACGCCGCGCTCTTCGATTCGCTATATCGAGCGAGTGCTAAGCCCCGATGTACTGGTTCCCGCTTCGATGCGCGAGGATATCGGTCTGGTTGCCAAAGCCTATGGCGGCACACGGGCCAATATTCTGCGTTTCGCCGTGCCACCGCGCGTGGCCAAGGTGGAGACCGAGCAGCGGTTGGCCGCGTCGTTCCGTCGGCCGGTCGGCGGCTCATTGCCAGATAATACGCAAGGCGGTTTTGCCGGGCGTGGCACCAATCCCGATGGGACCAAACTTGCTGGCTCTACCTTTGCCGTTGCTAGCACCGTTTCGGAGGGAGCTGCGCAGGGGTATCGTCGTCTGACCGCCAATTACGCCGATGTCAATGTGCTTCATGACGCGCTTACCGGTCAACGTTTCCAATCTTTTGTGTTTGATTCGTTGCCCGGTGCACAGGAGTGGCAACGAAACATGGCATGGATGGTGGCCACTGCGTTGAGTGCCGGTAAGGCTGCCGTAGTTGAATTGCCCACCATGCGCGAGGTCGAAGACCTGATGCATATGCTACGCAATTATGGACTCAAACCATTTGCCCCGGCTCCAACCGGCGGATGGATGGGCGATGTCGCCGTGCTCAATGCGGAGACCATGCCTGCGGCCGACCGGTACCGCACGTATCTGGCTGTGGCGTTGGGCCAGGTGAAGGTGGTGATCGGCACCCGCGCGGTGATGTATGCGCCGGTTGAAGGCCCGGCACTGTTCGCCATTCTGGAGGATGCCGCCTATCAGAACATGGACGGTATGATGCCGTATCCACAGGCTCGCGGCGTGATGCGGTTGCGCGCCAAGTCCCATGGCGGCGTGTTCGTGGCCATGGCCAATGCGCGCACTCCGCAAAGTCAGTGGGAAAACACCGGTCCAGGTACGGTGGAAACTCCGGTGAGCGGCTATTCCACCGCGATTCATCCGCTCGCCTCGCCACTGAAGGATGCGACGCCTTGGGTGCGTTGGCTCAATCGCGATGAGCTTGCGCGTCTCGCTGACCCGTCCATCGGGGCGCGCGTGCCGCATACGGCCGTCCGCGTGCTATCTAAGGCTTTGGAAAGTGGCCCCGTGCTGCTATCCATTCCGCAAGACAATGTCAGTGAGACCTTGAGCTGTGCGAAATGCCATCGTCAGGCGCGTTGTGCCAAGTGTTCCGGACCGTTGCAACTGCCGGCCGACCGCCGGGATTCTACACCGCGATGCCGCTGGTGTGGGGCTGCCGCCATCAACTGGAAGTGCCCGGGCTGTGGGCATGAACGTATGCGCGTGGTGCGTGTGGGGGCTGCCGGCACTGCGGCGGAGCTGGCTGGATTGTTCCGTGGCGTGCCAGTAGTTTTGTCCAGCAAGACGCAGGGTCTGGTGCGCGATGTAGCTTGCCAGCCGATGATTGTCATCGCCACTCCCGGTTTCGAACCGCGCGTGCGTCCGGTCAGTGCCGAGCAGGGATCGGCTGGCCATGAGTATCGTGCCGTGGCCGTGCTCGACGCTTGGACCAGCTTGTATGCGTTGGGCGTGGATGCTCGGTTGGATACGTTGACCGCGTGGATGCGTGCGATGTCGTTGTGCGCGCCGCGTTCCCGTGGCGGCCAGGCGTTGATTCTCGGCGAGACCGACCCGGCCATCGCCCAATCGCTGATGCTCTGGGATTCGAGGATTCTTGCAGCCAAGGATCTCGAGGAGCGTGTGGAGACCGGTATGCCGCCGGCCGTGGCCGCCGCCTGCGTGTGGGGCCGCCGTGATGCGGTGATGACGCTGATGCAGCGTATCGGCGCCCTGGGCGGCGATTGGACGGCCTGCGGCGAGCTGCCCGGCATGTTGGGACCGGTGCCGATCGCGCAACCGGACACGGTTGATGCCAGGGAGCTCGAAGCCACGGCCGACCGGGTGAAGGCAGTAATCCGTGTGCCACAGAGTCGGCGAGCCGAACTGGCGGCCCGACTGCACCGGGAAACCGCTCGTCATGTAGCGTCCCGCAAGCCCGGCGAGCTTCGCTTCCGAGTAGATCCCAAAGATCTGATCTAATCGTCTCCAACACGTGAAACGATGATTACAGAACGAACATCGCTATAAGGAGGACACCATGAAGGGTTGGCCCGGAGAGCCGGATATGGATTACGACGTGCTGGTCGCGGACGGCGAAGCCGCCGCGAACGCCGGCAAGCCGATCACCGACGTGATCTTCGATTTCGGCAACGTGCTGATTTACTGGGATCCAGCGGCCGTGCTCATCCCCCGCTACAGCCAGAAGACCATCGACGAATTCCTCGACAACGACATCTCCGGCTTCTACGATGTCAACGACCTGATGGACGGCGGCACCAGCACCGACGAGGCCATCGCCATCATACGCCGTGACAGGGGCGATAAGTGGGCGGACATCCTCGACTACTACATCAAGAACTTCCGCGACTCCCTGACCGGCATCGTGCCGGGCGCACGCGTGCTGGTCAATGACCTGAAGGCCGCCGGTATTGGCGTGTGGGGCCTGAGCAACTGGGAATCCAGCCTTTTCCACGTGGCCGAGGAACAGTGCGATATTCTGCAGCAGCTTGATGGCAAGCTCGTCTCCGGTTTCGTCAAGCTGCGCAAGCCGCACAAGGAAATCTACGAGGCCGCGCTCAATCAGTTCGGTATCAAGGCCGATGGCGCGTTGTTCATCGACGACAAGGCCATGAACATCGTCGGTTCGAATGCGGCCGGCATCCGTGGCGTGCGTTTCCAGGATCCGGTCAAGCTGCGTGAACTGCTCATCGCCAATGGCGTGAACATTCCGGCCGTGCAGTGAGCATCGACGTTTTAAGGAGGACCATGCTCAAACTCGTGTTCGCCGGCACCCCCGATGTAGCGGTGCCCTCGCTCAAGGCCTTTGCCGCCGATCCACGTTTTGATGTGGTCGGCGTCATCACCCGCCCCGACGCGCCTACCGGCCGCGGCCGCAAGCTCACGCCCAGCCCGGTCAAGGCGACGGCTCTGGAGCTCGGGTTGCCCGTCATCGATCTCAAACCCCGCTCCCCCGAATTCATGGAAGCGCTGAACAACCTGCATGCGGATATCGCCGCGGTCATCGCCTATGGCAATATCCTGCCTAAGAACGTACTCGACGCAGTGCCCATGGGCTGGTACAACCTGCATTTCTCCAACTTGCCGAAGTGGCGTGGCGCCGCTCCCGCCCAGCGTGCGATTTGGGCGGGCGACCCGACCACCGGCGCCGACGTGTTCAAGGTCGGCGAGGGTTTGGACGATGGCCCGATCGTCGCTTCCCTGACCATCGAGCTGACCGGCCGTGAGACCTCCGGCGAACTCCTCGACCGTCTGGCCGAGGAAGGCGCACCCATGTATGTGGATGCCTTGGCCGCCGTGGGTGAAGGCACTGCCACATTCACCGCGCAACCGGCCGAAGGCCTGGAATACGCGCACAAAATCACGGTGGAAGATGCTCGTATCAGCTGGACGGACGAGGCCGAGGCCATCGACCGTCAGGTTCGCGCCTGCACGCCACATCCTGGGGCATGGACCGAACTGTTTGCGGAGGGGCCAATCGCCGATAATGACGAGCCGGCCGCCAAACCCCTCACCCTGCATATTCTCGCCGCGCAACCGGCCGACCAGTCCAATCCCAACACTCCGGCCGAGCTTCAGCCCGGCGAGCTGAAGGTGGGCAAGAAGAACGTGTGGGTTGGTACCGGCAGCACGCCGCTGGAACTCACCCAAGTCAAGGCGCAGGGCAAGAAGGCCATGCGCGCCGCCGACTGGGCCCGAGGCGCGCGCCTCTCCCCCGCCGCCTGCGTGCGATAACAAGCAATATCGCTCCCGCCCGGAAGCACAGCAAAAAGCCCGGCATCTTCGCGAGGAAGATACCGGGCTTTTCAGCTATGCAATCGGCGATCAGTCGAGACCGGAGAGCTTGTTGATCAGCTCCGGGTCACGCGTCGCACCCTTGTCGGCCGAGCGGGCGAAGGCGGCGTACGCCTTCAGCGCCTGGGAGACGTGGCGGTTGCGGTGAGCCACGTAGCCGTCGCCAGCCTCAAGCTCGCGACGACGCTCGTCCAGCTGCTCGTCAGTCAGTTCGACGTTCACGGAACGGGCTTCGATATCGATATCGATGATGTCGCCGTTCTTGATGAGCGCCACCGGGCCCTTGTTGGCAGCCTCAGGCGCCATGTGGCCGATGGCCAGACCGGAGGAACCGCCGGAGTAGCGACCGTCGGTGAGCATGGCGACCTGTTTGCCGATGCCCTTGCCCTTGACGAAGGAGGTCGGGTACAGCATTTCCTGCATACCCGGGCCGCCCTTCGGACCCTCGTAACGAATCACAAGCGCCATGCCAGGCTTCAGGGTGTCGTTCAGAATGACCTCGATGGCCTGCTCCTGGGAGTCGACCACCAGAGCCGGTCCACGGAACTTCCAGATCTCCGGCGGAACACCGGCGGTCTTGACCACGCAGCCGTCGGGGGCCAGGTTGCCGCGCAGCACGGCGAGGCCGCCTTCGTGAATCTCCGGGTGGTTGATGTCGTGGATGGCGCCGTTGGCGCGGTCACGGTCGAGCGAATCGAACAGGGTGGTGTGGGTCCACGGCTCCGGGGAGATGATGTGGCCAGGAGCGGCCTTGTACATCTGCTGGGCTTCCTCGGTGCAGGTCGGGCGCATGATGTCCCAATCGGCCAGCTTGGCTTCCAGCGTCGGATAGTCGATGGAGTGCACGTTGGTGTGCAGCTTGCCGGCGCGGTCGAGCTCGCCGAGGATGCCGGTGATGCCGCCGGCGCGGTGCACGTCGGAAATCTCCCACTTGCCGGACGGCGAGGCCTTGCAGATGCACGGCACGGTGTGGGAAATACGCTCGATGTCGTCCAGGGTGAAGTCCACGTCGGCGGACTGGGCCATGGCGAGGATGTGCAGCACGGTGTTGGTGGAACCGCCCATGGCCACATCCATGGTCATGGCGTTCTCGAAGGCTTCCTTGGTGGCGATGGAGCGCGGCAGCACGGAATCGTCGGAATCGTCGTAGTACTGGTGGGCGATCTTGACGACCTGCTTGGCGGCACGCTCGAACAGGTCCTTGCGGTAGGAGTGGGAGGCGAGGATGGTGCCGTTGCCGGGCAGGGCCAGGCCGATGGCCTCGGTCAGGCAGTTCATCGAGTTGGCGGTGAACATGCCGGCGCAGGAGCCGCAGGTCGGGCAGACGGTCTTCTCATAGTTGAGCAGTTCCTCATCGGAGACGCTGTCGTCGGCGGTGGCGTACATCACGTCGATAAGGTCGGTGCTCTTGACGGTGCCGTCGGCGAGCACCGTGGTGCCGGCCTCCATCGGGCCACCGGAGACGAACACGGTCGGGATGTTGAGGCGCAGGGCGGCCATCAGCATGCCCGGCACGACCTTGTCGCAGTTCGGGATGCAGATGAGTGCGTCGGCACAGTGCGCGTTGCACTGGTATTCGACGGTGTCGGCGATGATGTCGCGGGAGGGCAGGGAGTAGAGCATGCCGGTGTGACCCATGGCGATGCCGTCGTCCACGGCCATCGTGTTGAACTCGCGCGGGATGCCGCCAGCTTCCTTGATAGCCTCGGAAACGATGCGGCCGACCTTGTTGAGGTGGACGTGGCCGGGCAGGAACTCATCGAACGAGTTGGCGATGGCGATGATGGGCTTCTTGCCCATGTCGTCTCCGTTGACGCCCGCAGCACGGTAGAGGGCTCGGGCGCCTGCAAAGACGCGCCCTGACATAATTTTTGCAGATCGCATTTCAGTCATGGTTCTATTCAAGCCCTTGTGAGGGACACGCCACTTGTCAAGAGTCGAATAATGGAATTTGCAAAAGCGTAACGTTTCTCACACATATTTTTGGAATACATTCCTCCACTGGAAGTCTGGCGGAGGTCCGGCAGAAGTCCCCCCAAACGGCTACACTTGCTTCGGTTGAGATAGATTTTCCAATGTCTGGAGATAAGAACAATGGCTTTTGGTACTGACCCGACACCCGACGGTCTTGCGAACCCGCCGATCGACGACCTGATGAAGCACGCCGATTCCAAGTACGCGCTGGCCATTTTCGCCGCCAAGCGCGCACGCCAGATCAACTCCTACTTCACGCAGCTCAACGAGGGCCTGCTGCAGAACATCGGCCCGCTGGTCGAATACCAGAACAATGAGAAGCCCCTGTCCATCGCCTTCCGCGAAATCGACGAGGGCCTGCTTGAGGAGACCTTGGGCGAGGACGACGCCAACGAGGGCAACTGATCGATTCCGACAATTCGTTTGGATTGTTTGGACAGTTCGTCGCCGAATGATGGTGTGAGAGTTCTCTCACAACTGATTTTGAGCGACACGCTTGCCTGAGTTATCGCAATCGGCTATAACTCAACATCGGGAGCGAATAAGACGCAAGGCTCGCGCCACCGCGCTGGTTGGCACGAGCCTTTATTTATGCCCGCTTCCACAGTGACAAGTAAAAATTGACACCGTATCATTGTGCCTCGCATCCCGCGGGGCGATAAGTCCTGAAGAAAGGGATGATATGACAGAAGAACATCGGCTTATTTCCGCCGAATCCGTGACCGAAGGCCACCCTGACAAGGTCTGCGATCAAATCTCCGACGCCATTCTTGATGATTTGCTGGCCCAGGATTCGTCCAGCCATGTGGCCGTGGAGACCTCCGCCGCCACTGGCGTGTTCCTGATCTTCGGCGAAGTCACGTCCAAGGGGTACTGCGACGTGCAGTCCAAGGTCCGCGAAACCCTGCGCAACATCGGCTACACCTCCTCCGAAGTCGGCCTTGACGCCGATTCCTGCGGCGTGGTCGTGGCCATCACCGAGCAGAGCGCCGAAATCAACCAGGGCGTTGCCCGTCTGACTGGCGATCAGGAGACCGCCGCCAGCCGCGAAGAGCGTTACGAAGCACAGGGTGCCGGCGATCAGGGCGTGATGTTTGGCTACGCCACCGACGAGACCCCGACGCTGATGCCGCTTCCGATCTACTTGGCACATCGCCTCGCCTTCCGTCTGACCGAGGTTCGTAAGTCCGGCGAAGTGCCGCACCTGCGCCCGGACGGCAAGACCCAGGTGACCATTGAGTATGACGATGACGATAAGCCCGTTCGTCTGGACACCGTGCTGATCTCCACTCAGCACGATCCTGAGGTTACGCAGGATTGGCTTGCTGTTGAGCTGAAGAAGCACGTGATTGACCCGGTGCTTGATGAGGTGCTGGGTTCCAAGGTGCCGCATGACAACTACCGTCAGCTGGTCAACCCGACTGGTTCGTTCATCCTGGGCGGCCCGGCGGCCGACGCCGGTCTGACCGGCCGCAAGATCATCGTCGACACCTACGGTGGCGCTGCCCACCACGGCGGTGGCGCGTTCTCCGGCAAGGACCCGTCCAAGGTCGATCGTTCCGCCGCGTACGCCACCCGTTGGGTTGCGAAGAACATCGTGGCTGCCGGCCTGGCCCACAAGGTCGAGATCCAAATCGCCTACGCTATTGGCGTTGCCGACCCGGTATCCGTCAACGTGGAGACCTTCGGCACCGAGCAAGGCGTGACGCGCGGCCAGATCGCCGCCGCCGTACGCAAGGTCTTCGACCTGCGCCCCGCCGCCATCATCGACGAGCTCGACCTGAAGCGCCCGATCTACTTGAATACCGCCGCGTACGGCCACTTCGGCCGCACAGACGTTGAGTTCCCGTGGGAAAAGACCGACAAGGTCGAGGAGCTCAAGGCCGCGATTGCTGCGGAGTGAGGTACTCTAATTAGGGCAGATAGACCGTAAGAATAGGGGGCTTTCCGCTGTTGATGGCGGAAAGCCCCCTACCTGTTTTTCGTGCAATCCACTATGACGAGCTTCACACGGAAGTGTATCGATATTGATGTGACCTGGTTTTTGTTCCGCATTTCCTCTCACTTGATAGGAGATGCGGAACAAAAAACCAGGTCACATCATATGCAAGGCCAGAGTGTAAGAGTTTTCTTTCATGCCTCACACTCCCTCAATGAAGTGCATACGTTTTGACGTATGCAAGGTGGTACCCTCCCCATATAAGACGTGCATTTCATCTCCTCAATGAAGTGCATACGTTTTGACGTATGCAAGCTGGACGGCGAGATCGTCAAGCTCACGACGAACATTCCTCAATGAAGTGCATACGTTTTGACGTATGCAAGTGCAATGGGCGTTGACGTATTCGACACGCTGGACGAATCCTCAATGAAGTGCATACGTTTTGACGTATGCAAGGATTCGCCAGTATTCGGGCAATGGTCGTTTGCCCGGTCCTCAATGAAGTGCATACGTTTTGACGTATGCAAGTATTTGTAGATAACGATTGTCGCTTTCATTTTTTGTTCCTCAATGAAGTGCATACGTTTTGACGTATGCAAGCGTTCCACATCGTTCGCGGCGCACATGGCAGCGTTCCTCAATGAAGTGCATACGTTTTGTATGCAAGACCTGACCAGTACGCCCATGATGCCGTTGCTCAGATCCTCAATGAAGTGCATACGTTTTGACGTATGCAAGCACGGGTATGATGTACCGGCCGCCATGATGTTCCACACTCCTCAATGAAGTGCATACGTTTTGACGTATGCAAGGCGTAACGACATCGGCACCACACCGCAGATGAAGTCTCCTCAATGAAGTGCATACGTTTTGACGTATGCAAGACTAGTTGTGTGTCTCCTATGTGTTCGATTTGTTCCTTCCTCAATGAAGTGCATACGTTTTGACGTATGCAAGGCAGGCTCGAATTTATAGTATCACTGGAGGTTTTCCCGACAAAACTGCGAGAGGTGGAGGACGGCTACGTCCTCTAACATAGCAATCTCGATTCTCAGATCCACAGAACCGCTATATTCTCATTGCGAATGCCTAGTAGCTCATTCAGGAGCGATTCAGATCTCGCAAAAACAATAGGCGCTATTGCTGTTTTCGTGGATGTCAGTTCGTCGTCGAGCCGTTGATTTCGTAAGCGTAAGGGGCGGAAAAACACTGCCGAACCCGCCCAACAAACATTGAAGCAATACACCTACCTGACCCACTACAATGAGACTAGGATCAAGAAGTCACTGGACTGGATAAGCCCCGTGCAATACCGCAAACACCTTGGACTGGCCGCCTGACCGTCAAAAAAAACATCCGCACCCCCCTTATCTTAGTACCACTATTTAGTTATCAAACATCTATCGCATATCGCGAAAAAATAAATCACATTCCTTAAATAAGCCGTATGGATTTTCACCCATCGGTCAAATTATCGTAGGAATGACAATATCTTTGTAACCTCGCACACCAATGAAATTGAGTGCTTGATTGACGCGATTACTTGGTCCTAAATCACACACCACAACGGAATCAGACAATAAGTCTATTTCAGTTTCAAGTACTGTTTGCACTGCAATAAGCTTCGCGGGACGTATTCGTAGCAGAAACACACTGTATTGCATACGCTCTCCATAGCTCTGCAGTAACTTGGCAACATGCGAGCGTCGCCTGTCATCCTTAACGTCATAAGCAATTAGATAACTACGCTGCTCATCGCTCATATTATTGGTTCCTCATGCTACGTTCATTCATTCTTTTGCCGCAGCCCACCTATCGTATGCGAATACCTCTATACGTTTGCTGTGTCCCGTCCAAGTAGCCCAGAATCATGCGCGCTTGAATTTCAACGATTCTGCGCCATGAAGCTTTGTACCCAAAAATAGGATGTGTGAGTTCAGTCTGCATACGTCGTTCATATGCACCAATCAACGATTTCCTCGCCATATCTGACATACGTACCGAAGAGCCTAAGGAATAGATAAAACCGTCTGGCGAAACCTCACCATTGTTCACCACGGTCTGCACTACAGAATCGGCCACGGGAGCCCGGAACTCCTCCATCAAATCAAGTGCAAGCGCCGGCTTATTCCTTTTACTGCTATGTAAGAATCCGGCATGAGGATCTAGCCCGCAGGATATCAACGCTCGTATGCAATCAGAAAGCAACAACGAATACGTATAGTCCAATAACGAATTCAATGCATCAGGAGCGGGTCTCTTCATTCTTGCAGTCCACGGCCAGTCTTCACGTTTATCTTGCTTAATGAGCATGCCGAACTGCGAGAAATATAGAGCGGCTGCTTTTCCCTCTAATCCAAGTACATCTTGCCAACGATTAGTATTGCGCACTGTTTTCTCAATTAGTAACAACTGCTCAAGAACCGGATTTGACCGGTCGGATCGTCGCAATAATACCGATTGGTTGTGCACTTTAGCGACAATAAATTCTCGGGCCAAGCCAAGACGCCCCTCATGGGAAGCCACGTGCTGTTGAACACGAGCTGACCCATTGGGTCCATAGGACGGCATCGTCCACCCATACAACCGCCCCGTGCCGCTACACCACAGCACAGGGATATCCCGCCACATCAATTCCCTCATTAATCCACTGGAAAGGTCTGTGTTGCCATGCACCTGCAGACCTTGAATCGTGTCCAATGGAATCGAAGCGATTTCCTCACCGTTCTTTAGCACCACCATTCGGCCTGCTCTGCTAAATGCTTTCGCTCCCGGCGTTGCCAAATGTGTAACCTGATTATCTGGTGAAGTCACCATCACCCGATGGCGCACGGACGTCAATTTACGTTCTTCTGGTAAGCAAACCCCAACATGAGAGCATCTCATACATCGCGCATCATCTTCTAATGGCTCCGGAGCGGAATCCGAATTAATTAATGCACGAGTTTCCTTCACAGCAGTATGGGCACGTTCGTAATCTTCGCTGCCAAGTTCCACTTCGACGTTGCGGTGGTGGGTTGTAAAGAAAATCTCTGCACCGGCAACTCGAAAGCCCATATCTTCCAAACAAGCTGCCTGCAAAGCAAGCTGCGTGCGCATTGCATCAGTGACAATCATCGCGCGTTTCACAGGTGTTGCTTTATACTCCCGAATTATCACCCCTTCATCAGTCATCTTTGCAGCATCCAGCCGGCCTGCTACTCCCCATACCTCATGTCGCACATTGACTGCCCGATAATCATCCGAATCATCCGCTCCAGCAATACAATCAACTTTACGATGGTCATAGGTGCCTTGTGACATCTGAGCTGAATCAACTCGTTCTCCGACTGCTTCTAGCCATGCTCTACGTGGACAGAACATATAATTGGCAACCAAACTGATAGGAATTGGATCATCGTTCATAATCGGTCTTTTCACTATCGAGCAGTACAAGTTCTCCTTTTTTCAGCCACCGTTCCGGTGCCGAAGAATTACTAGAAACGTACTGGGGAAACAGCATGGCATATTCCACGCCCTTGCCATTCAGCCACTGTCGGCTCAAACTAATCGCGGCATTATTTGCACCGATTCGCTTGAGCATTCCATCATCTTTCTCACGTACCGCATCATCTTTATCGTCGTTACCAAGCACCGCCTCGATGCCAACTATCAGCAATGCCTGACTGCGTACAACAGAACGATACTTTTGCAACGTCCACGGCTGTAACCAAACCGGCAATATCGCATACGAACCGTATCTTGGCAATTGAAAGAGCGATGCTGTGGCACCACGTCGGGCCGATACCCCTTTCATCACAGGAAATGCTGACACACCAAACAATGCGCACCACGCCTGAGCATTGTCAGTAAGCGACGGATGCCGCAATCCAGTCGGGGTACGACTATCCTGCTTGTTCTTGCCCGCCTCATCCGTAATCGTGGTACCACGCAGTCCCTCAACAATTGATTGCACGTTGCGTTCCGCCACCGCTTTTGCAAGCGGCAGTAAACGACCGGAGATAAACTCCTGCCCACGGTTGCGCGTCACCATCTCCCACCGAGAAGCGCCACGGTCTGGCGTATACCCTTGCGCGGCCATGTCACCTGACCAGTAAGAGGGTTCCCCAAGCGCACCGATATAACGACGATCCAAATCCGTCTGCAAATCATCAATTGCCCGAGCACGATTGCACTCCAGCAACCGCCACCGATCATCAGGAGAGGGAGTACCCAACCGGGGACTAAGTGTGGCTCTAGCTGCCGAAACCGCATTTTTAGACGATTTGCCGGACTTCACCGGTACCGAATACACATCACTTGCATTGAGCCACGATGACATACTCCAACGATGGGCATGGTCACGTATAACAGTTGCGCAATCCTCCCAAGAGAGATTGTCACTGACATCAATACCCGCATGAGTACGGTCAATCCATCGGATGGTGCAGATGCGTGAATCGTCAGCATCCTCCAATATCGAAGCCAATCCGAACAACAGCAGATGCGAAAACGCTTCATCGTAGCGTCCGTTGATTATCAATTCCATTGTTCACCTGCCTTCCTGAGAAATTGTGACGTCAGCAGAACGCACAATCGCCTCCAAATAGGAGACGCCCCAATAACCGTATCGACGATTTGTGCAATTCACGATGCACTCCCACATGCCGCCATTAAACAACTCTTCGGCGGCTGCATGAATCCGTTCGATGTCCACGGCAGTCATTGCTTGCTCCGCTGCAATTTCGGCGGGAGGCACCAATCGTTCCGCATTGTCACGGAAGCATGAACGACCATGACCATGCGAGGTACCCACCAGCCGTGTCACTAATTCGACATCAACGGCATGTAAGGCATCCCTCTCGGCCCAACATTCAGCTGCGGAACGCTGCTCGTGCCGCCATCCTTGCAGATTCAGCTCGCGGCGTACAACAGCTTCCCGGGCAATTGAACGATATCGGCTTTTAGCAAGATACTTCGACTGTTGATAGTATTCCGGTCGTGAGAGCCGATAATGCAATAGCTCTTGGAAACGCAAATCCTTCTTGCCGTCATCATGATGACGACAAGCTACAGCAATATCTTGCTGGAGTGACGACGGCAAATCCAACACTTTCATGAATCGTTCGGCACGTTGCGCGACAGACTGCTGATGGCCGTCTGACGTATTTAAATACACAAGTGACTTACCGTGACGGCGAGGAGAACGTATCTCCTGCAACGCTTCGCCATCTGCTATCGCGTCCGTAGTCAACTGGACAAATAACCATGGATTGTCCCCGTAGTCAAGGGTAACAGCAGGGAATATGGCGTATTCGACCGGCACGACATCATGCACGCTATCAGCATTGTATTGTTGCCAAAATGTTTGCTGATCTTGCGGGGTACACCCAAACCGATTATTGGTTTCGCTGATTATTCGAACCAGTACATTGCGTGCATGGTCATCCTTAATCAAATCCAGCATCATCGGTTCTGCATCGTCGGTATTATCCATCTTGGCCTTATGCTGGGCCTCATTAGCACCTGCTGACGATTCACTATCCCTCTGCAAATTCTCACGTAAATCTTCTATCGCGGAAGTCAGAACACGATTCTGCTCTTGCAAATCCAAAACTTGCTGACTGAGTATGACGCCACGACTTTGGCACAGGTTGTACACATCATTCGTTGACTGAGCCGTTTTTGGCGCAATGATATGCAAATCACGATCGAACAACGTTGCTGTATCGTCTACAACCAGAGTGTCGCCAGGATGAATGGAATCGTTCAGCGATTCCTCATTACGCCACTGTATGACCGCCATATCCTGTTGTTCATCAGCTCTTACGATGAATACGCGGAACGGTGCTATAGAGTTACTCTGATCTTGGCTATTCACCCATCGTTTGCCGATTTCATCAATCTGCCCCCGACCTTGTATCGGAAACACCTCATCAGCCACTGGTTGAGCCTTCGTCAGCAACCCGATTGCATCGGAATCATTCTTTGGCAATTGTCTGACGACCAAACCGTTACTGAGTTCATCCCCCGAAAGCAAATCATCACGCAACCATAGCGCGACATCAGATGCCGCCTGATATAGCCACGACAGGGAAGATCCCAATTCCTCATCTGTATGAGACAGATTCTCTACATCCCATTGCTCCAGCCGTTGCAACGCTGCTCTGGGTAGCCTAGGCGGAATCGGCGGGTGGAGTACGCTTCCCCACGCCGACAATCCCGATTCAGCTGGAAGCTCTTGCAGCCATTGCCATGCAGCCTCCAATTCTTCTGACGAGTAAATGCTCTTCGTCTTGCTGGAATCTTCATGACGGAACACGACGATTGGTCCTTCATCGCGCAGGCCACGACGATTCACACGCCCGGCTCGCTGTACCAATGCACTAGAGGACGGCAACTCAGTAATCAGCATCGAGAAATCTGCGTCAATGCCCACTTCCAAAGTCTGCGTGGCAACAACACACCGAAGCTCTGACATTTGTACAGCTTCTGTATCGCCTTTTATCGCGCGCAAAAGCAAACCGTCTTTTAATGACGAATCATTCACATCGGACGACCGCATCGTACCGTCCAACAATTGTCGCTTATCATAACGGCGCATTGGGCCGACTAAACCACGAACCTTTCTTTCAAAGGCCCCCTTTTCAAAACCTCGATCCCGCATGATTACGCGCATCTGCTTCATCACGTCGCTCGCCATCGCAACAGAATTGACGATACATCCCACAACCGCATCATCGTTCTTATCGGTGAATGCGTCCACACAGGCTTCCGCAACCAGCTTTGCGAAATCCTTTTCTCTGCTTGCAGGAATGGACACGACCTTCACAGGTTTGGGCGATGTTAGACGGCGAGTCAATTCTGGATCACCGGCAAGATCCTTCTCACAAACGCCGATGCATAGTTCTTCATCGCTTCCAGCATTGTCAGCTTGCGTCGCCGTTGTAGAGACGACTTGCAGTGGCGGCACCGACTGCGCTAAACCATCCGAAGAAAGATGTTCCAAGCGGTTCACTGACTGCGCCGTGTATACCATTTTTCGGTTAAGGTGCGCTTCATCAGCGATTAGCACCGTATCGTAACCAAACAATCCCGCTTCGATGGAGCGCGCCAGCGTACTAGTGCCATACCCGCGGAACAGCAATCGACTGGCAAACATGTCAGGTGTTGCACAAATCACCTGGCATTCAGTGGGGAGATATCGCCAGTCACGCATGGTAAAGTCCACGGGCTCACCACCACGCAATCTGACCACGCGGCATGGCACCACAGTATCCATGTCACTCTCTCCCGCGCGGGCAAGCAATCCTTGATACACATCACGCAACAACGACGATGCACTGTCACTAGGTGGATTACCGTGCGCATTAATAGTGTCAGTCAAAGCGCATGCTGAGTCATACTGATCATCAACCAGTGCACGGCGATTTACGGTTATCACTAGTCGCCTTGGAAGATGCCGCAGGCCGCACACTGCAGCGGCCTTTCCGAGCGACGAATCAGCCAAGATACTATCAGATGTTGCCAGACCAGCCAGTGCATTAAGGAATACATGAACGTCAATGACCATTGTTTTGCCTGCACCGGTCGGAGCGGCCAAACGTTCCGGCCAACGGTTTGTTGATGCCAATTCATGTACCAATCTCCGCTGCCATGCATACGGCGTGCGACCACCGTAAATCTCGCGCACAAACTGAACAAACGCTTGGTCGATTAGTTCCAGCGCTTCATTGATGCCATTCTTATTGCTATCATTCATCGCAGCCACACTGGCTTCCCGTTTTTATCAATCAGTTGTGTGTAGACATCCACAGGCACAAGGAAACCTCCACCGAGATGACGACTCTGACCAATCGCTATTGCGGATTGTTCAATGGGCCACTGCTGCTTGTCAAAGGACAGCAATGCCGTCATGCCCATCAGCAAATTACCAGGTTGAGTCTTGTGCACGTAATCCGTCATCGGAGTTCGTGTTTCGTCATGTGCATCGTAAATGTGCACACCAGACTCCGGATTGTTCACACAATCAGCCATTGACCAATATCGTGATTCTCGAATGCTAACAGACGGAGAATTGACCGCTTCATCAGTATCAGCATCATCTTGTCTATGCGTGAAATACTCACGCCATACATACGCAATTGCTAATGCCATACTGTCCTGCACATTCCAGAGTCGATTCGAATCAGTTCTCGAGCGGAACTTGCGGGTCTCCTTAATACACAATGGGTAGGGAGTCCACAATCGACGATATCCAGATTTGACCGGCTGCCAGAATGTATCTAGATCCACTTCCATGGCCTCACCTAAACACAGCGTTTCCGATTGACGGGCGTAGAACAATTGTTGCTTGCGCAAGGTATCGCATACATCAGCAAGATGATCTATCTCGTCTACCGGCATATCGTGGGGAACCATCACTAGGAATCCAGGAAGGCATTCACGCAATTCATCATCGCGTACTGGCATACCCGCGGTAAGTACCTGTATGGCCACATTATTGGCTGGCCGAGGCACCGTACTTCCTTTTTCGTACCGTCCGGTCAACAAAGGTGAAGCACCGTAACCCCATTGCCTCACTAAGAGACGATGCAATGCCACGGACCAAGCGACGAATGTAGATTCGTCAGGATTCCATGCAACATCATGTTCATCGTCAACTGTTGCGCTACTTTTTGTTGCGGCAACAGCAGCGGGAATGAAAAAGCCATGCTGCCATGGGCGCATTTCACTGGAAGCTATCCAACCTTGCTTACGCTGGTATCCGATACTGCGCACGCAATCAGTCAGCGTATTAGAAAGTACTGTCTTTTCTTCTTCGCTTCCATTCGAAGCGGATACCTTACGGGGATACACTTGCTCGTATCCCCGTTGTAATTCCTGCAAATGTCCTATGTCCGGCACATCGAATTCGACCGTGGCTGCCATACGCGCCGCCGATAAGTCGTCATCGCTTTTATACAACGAGTTATCAGGGTCTACGGGAAACTCGTCATCGGGAACATTCGTGGTGGTCAGGTTGACCGGCGAACACGCCTCCCCGAGATAAGGCACCTCCCAACACAAGCGAGATAGCAAATCTGCGATATCAGCATCCGGCTCCTGCTTCCATTGCCAGATTAGCGTGCCCTCATTCGTATCGGGATACGCGG
>OGZR01000497.1_pt1 | contig 17139 bp, 18 predicted proteins | sample 1576851 | NCBI WGS metagenome assembly OGZR01 (sample SAMEA3541492, study PRJEB24748) | human gut metagenome | biome: human gut; feature: human-associated habitat; material: faeces | place: China | collected 2012
TAGCCGATCCTTCGGAGGGGATATCTACAGATTTCTGATACAGGATTTGTGCAGTTACGCAAATAAACAATAGGGTAAAAACCATATTTAATCAAGGGAGGCAACTTTGCAATACGAATTTCTGAAAAATTTTCCAAAACGAATGAAAAATGTAGGCCTGTACGGTGTTCTTATCCAAAACAGTATTCAGAAGACATCCTGGAAACAGTTTGGATTTTTGAAATTTGATGAACAGATGAATCTTATTTTTGCAGTAATGCTTTATATTATGGAGCAGTCTCTGAGGGAAGAGAACTGTACTATGGATGATATCGGAGCCTATATTGATACCATCAATACCAGGTATCTGGGTAAAGAAATCTCCTATGATGACTGCAGAAAATTAGGAGATTTTGTTGTCAATGTGATCTTATCAAATGAAGGCCGTGCCATGTATTTTGACGGCTATGATTTTGAAGAGAACGATTATCATGTCATGCATATCAGCTATGTGGCGAACCGGATCGTGTATCTGGATCAGGAGGTTCGCAGAACTTCTTATTATCTTACAGACGACGGATACAATCTGATACTTTCCACCCTTGAAATAGAAAATAATATGAAGCTTACCATCCATGAAATGATCTTCCAGATGCATCTGGAAAAACAGAGCTATGATAAGGCTGTGGATGAGATTAAGAATGTTTTTAACCTGATGCGCATCCAGCTTCAGAAGATTCAGGAAGCTATGGGAAAAATCCGCAGAAATGCCCTGAATTATTCAGTAAAGGATTACGAGGAAATCCTTCTGGAGAATCTGGATACGATCAGTGACACAAAAGAAAAATTCCAGAAATACAGGGAACTGGTGCGAAGCAGGGTAAAGAAGCTGGAAGAAGAGAACATCAATGTGCGCCGTCTGGGCGAAAAGGAAGAGGAGAACCTTGAGAATCTCCGTATTATTGAGAGCTATCTGAACAGAACCATTGATGAGCACCAGAAAATCCTGAGCAGTCATTTTGACCTGAAGGCACTTTATACCAGAGAACTGGAAGCATTGTCGCAGATGTCCCTGATCCGGAGATTTTCCATGCGCAATGATTTCTATGATAAAGTGCTGGAGAATCCGTCAGCACTGGGAAATCTGGACTATTTTTTAAGACCGCTGTTCAACCGGGAACCGGACAAGGTTTATAACCTGAACAAAGCCTTATTATATCAGAAACCGTCTGTCAGAAATGAGGATGAGGATACTGAGGAGATGCTGGATTTTGACGAAGATGCATATCTGAAAGAGCAGGAAGAGAAACGCAGACAGAAACTGAAACGCTATGAGAGCAGTCTGGGATTTCTGCTGGAGCAGGCATCTGAAAAAGGTGAAATTTCCCTTTCTGATATCTGGAAAAACATTCAGGAGAACGAGAAAAATGCAGAAGAAATGCAGCAGCAACTGATCCCAAATGTTGAAATTTTTAAAGAAATCATGGTGGAGCTGATACGGAATAAAGAGATCAATATGGAAGTACTGAAAAAGGAACGAAGTGAATTTATCCAGGATCAGACAGCAGATTTTCAGCTCAACGAAATGCTGCTCCAGCTTTCAGAAGAAAGATTTTCAGACAAAAAGATTGGTAAAATAGAGGTATACAGGATAGAAGACGGAAGCACAGTCACCTTTGACAATGTTTTCAGCGAAAATGGCGTGAAAAAAAGCATCCGCTGTTCCAATATCCTGATCCGAATCATGAGAAACGAGGAATAACAGATATGGCATACGAAGCAGAGGAAATTCGCACCAGCCAGGAGATTTTTTATTATCTTCTGGAGCATCATGAGCTGCGGGAAGAGGACGATCAGCTTTTATATAAAGCATATACAGAGGAAGAATCCATCCGGAATCTGGTGAAATCCCAGGGAGAGATTGCGGGAAGCAATGTGGAACGCTACGGAAATGTAATCTATCTGATTCCCAAAGAGGAGAATAATTTCCTTGGCTTTTCCAAGCAGCAGCTTAAAGGTACACTGTGCAAATCCGGGGCAACGGACAAGGATTATTATCTGTCACAGTTTGTGATTCTTACGCTACTGGTAGAATTCTTTGACGGACAGGGAAGCAGCAGTAAATCCAGAGAATATATGCGCGTGGGAGAGCTTATGAACTGTCTTTCCGCCCGTCTGAAGGAAGGGGCAGCAGAAGAGACTACCACTGAAGAGGAGGAAGATGGAAAGAATCCCAAAGATACTGCTGGGATTTCTTTCAAAATCCTTTATGAAACTTACGAGGCGCTGAAGTCTGATGACAGAGGTTCCAGGATGAAGACAACCAAGGAAGGCTTTATCTACAATATTCTGATGTTCCTTCAGAAACAGGGACTGATCGAGTATGTGGTGCAGGATGAGATGATAAAAACAACCAGAAAGCTGGATAATTTTATGGACTGGAATCTTCTGAACCAGAACAATTACCAGCGGGTTCTGAGAGTACTGGGGGTGGCAAAAGATGAGTAAGATTAATGCAGTGCGTCTGATCAACGTGAATTATAATAACAATGCATACCGTATCAGCGATGAAACTCTGCACTTTAATGGAAAAAGCACACTGATCTCTCTGCAGAACGGCGGTGGGAAATCTGTTCTTGTCCAGATGCTGACAGCGCCCTTTGTGCATCCAAAATACCGCAATACCAAAGACCGATTATTTGAAAGCTATTTTACTACCAATAAGCCATCCTTTATCTTGGTGGAATGGGCACTGGATCAGGGTGCAGGCTATGTTCTCACAGGTCTTATGGTCAGAAAATCCCAGGATATGGAAGAGGACAGAAAAGAGAATCTGGATATTATTGGAATTGTCAGTGAATATCAGAGCCCCTGTATTCAGGATATCCACCACCTTCCTGTAGTGGAAAAAGGCAAAAAAGAGATGATCCTGAAGAATTTTAACTCCTGCAGACAGCTTTTTGAAACCTACAAAAAAGACAGGGATATGAAGTTCTTTTATTATGATCTGACAAACTATGCTCAGTCCCGCCAGTACTTCAATAAGCTGATGGAATACCAGATCAATTATAAGGAATGGGAAACTATTATTAAGAAAATCAATCTGAAGGAATCCGGACTGTCAGATCTTTTTGCGGACTGCAAGGATGAAAAGGGGCTGACAGAAAAATGGTTTCTCGAGGCTATTGAGAGCAAACTGAATAAGGACAAAAACCGCATTAAAGAGTTCCAGTCTATTCTGGAAAAATATGCAGGACAGTATAAGGATAACCGTTCCAAAATTAAGCGAAGAGACACAATCCGTCAGTTTAAGGAAGAAGCAAATGGGATTCAGACTCAGGCAGAAGAGTATCAGAATGCGGAGACAGAGGAAGGAAAACAGCAGAATAAAATTGCCTGGTTTATCCATGATGTAAATGGACTCTTAAGCCAGACTGAGAAAGCTCATGATCATGCAAAAGAAGTGCTGGAAGGTCTGGATCAAAAGCTTTCCAGAGTAGAATACGAGGAGCTTTCCAGCCAGGTCTATGACTATGAGGAAGAGAAGAATCTTCATATCGGAAACCGTGATATGATCGATATGGAGCGTGAAAATCTTCAGGTGCAGGCAGAACAGACAGAGAAGAAACTTCATATCCTCCAATGTGCCAGACAGCAGGATTCTGTGTCAGAAGAAAAAGGGGAACTGGATCTTCTCAGGGAGAAAATCGCAGTTGCCAGACAGCAGGGAGCTGATCTGGAACCGGAGAGAAAAGCACTTGGCCTGACCTTGAAAAACATTTTTGAAGAACGTATTCAGGATAACAGACAACAGCAGGAAAACCTGTCTGAAAATATACAGAAAAAGGGAAAAGAAGCACAGGATGAGGCGAATAGAGTCGAAGAACTGGAAGAGAAGATCCGCGACTGCTTTGGAAAAAAAGGAAAACTGGAAAGCCGGATTGAATCCTATACCCGTCTGGAAAACCAGTATAATGCCAAGTATCAGGAAGAATTAGTACGAAATATTCTGGGAACCTATGAAGCCGGAACACTGGAAATCCGTCGCCAGATGTACGAACAGGAACTGGAAAAAACAGTAAGGGAACGTACAGAAAATCAGAAGAAATGGGAAGATGACAAAGAGTTGATCCGCCGTCAGGAGCGCAGTCTGGAGGATAAGAAAGAGGCTCTGATACATAAAAAAACAGAGACAGAGAACCAGGAACATACCTATCAGCTCTATCAGAATGAACTGGAAATAAGGAAGAATATCCTGAAATATCTGGACATGGAGGAACGCCATCTTCTGGATACTGACAGGATACTGGAGAATTCTGCACGAAAGCTGCGTGAGCTGGAGGAGCTGCGGCGAAATCTGGAAAAGGAAGAGGATTCCCTGGAAAAAGAATATTTAAGCCTTACCAGCGGAAAGGTTCTGGAGCTTCCTGAGGAACTGGAGAAAGAACTGGATGATTTGGGAATTCACACAGTTTATGGTATGGAATGGCTGAAAAAGAACGGATACTCCCAGAAGAAAAACCAGATGCTGGTCCGTAAGAATCCATTTCTGCCATATGCCCTGATCCTTACCCGACAGGAAATTGAGAAGCTTGGACGAAACGACAGAAACGTCTGCACATCCTTCCCTGTGCCTATTGTAGAGCGTGAGAAAATAGAAGAATTTCAGGAAAAGTACACAGACAAAATCGTAAATTTCCCTGGAATCAGCTTTTATATTCTGTTTAATGAAAACCTCCTGGATGAAGAAAAGCTTCAGGCAATGATCTGGGAGAAAAAGAAAGAATTGGAGAAACTAAATCAGGCTGTAGATCAGCGCAAAAAGGAATACGCAGAGTATTTTCAGCGTCAGGAAACACTGAAAAATCAGTCTGTAACAAAAGAAAAATGGGAAGAAATCCAGGAGCTTCTGAAAACTCTTGAGGAAGAGAAAAAATCTCTGGAAAAGGATATCCGGGATGCAGCGCAGGAGCTTGACAGTCTGAAGACAGCACATGAAAAGCTGCAGAATCTGCTCATAAAATCTGCTGCGGAAATTGACCGTCAGAAACAGCGTCTGGAAGATTTTTCCCAGTTGGAAAAAGATTATGCTTTCTATGAAAATAATCGAAATGAGCTTGAAAAATGTAAAAAGGATGAAACTCGTTTCCGGGAAAACCAGAAGCTTGCAAAGGACAGACAGGAAAAGCTTCTGGAGGAGAAAATGACTCTGGAGCATAATCTGAATATGCTGGAGAGAGAAAAAGACAAACTGGATGAAAAATATACCAGATATGCGTCATATGAGGCAGGCAGCAGAGAGTCAGATGAGGTCAGGAAACAGCAGAGCCAGCAATTTGGATTTGCCAGCATGTCAACGGAGCAGATGGAAGCACGTTATGAAGCAATCACCTCTGTTCTTTCACAGGAACTGAAGAATCTGGAAGAGCAGGAGAGAAGGTCTGCCGCACGTTACCAGAGGGAAAAGGAAGATCTGGATTATCTTCAGAAAAAATATCACTTAAAGCCTGAACAGTGGTCCGGCGTGATCTATGACAGAAAAGAAGAGTCACATCAGGAGGGAGTATTGGAAGATTTCCGCAGAAAGATCCAGACAAAGGATATGCAGTGGAATGATGCAGACAAAAAGGCAGCAGTGGCTCAGAGTAAGATCAGCGAACTGACAAAAAGAATCCACTCTGTCTGCGGTATGGAGAAACCTCTGCCAAAGGATGAGATTCAGGGACAGGATTTTCAGGCAAGGAAAAATCAGCTTCTTTATGAGAAGGAAGAAGAGAAGAAGCAGGAGGAGTTTTTGAGCGGAAAGCTTCGCAGCTATGAAGAGAATCTGACTGCTTTATCAGAGTACAATGAACTGATTCCTGTGGATACAGAAGAACATGAGCCGGTTTCGGAGAATCTGTCTGCGCAAGAATTAAGAAATTGCAAGGGAATCCTGATCAGGGATTATAATCAGAAAATGCGGGATACCGGACAGAAGAAGGAAGAACTGGTGCGCACGCTGAATAAGATTGTCCGTATGGAAAGCTTTCAGGATGATTTTTACAGAAAACCTCTGGAACAGATGCTGGAACTTTCCGATGATGCAGTGCGTGTCCTGACTCAGTTAAAAACTACAGTGCAGTCCTATGACAGCCTTATGGAGAAGCTGGAGGTTGATATTTCTGTAGTAGAGAGGGAGAAGGAACGTATCACAGAACTTCTGGAGGATTATGTCCGGGAAATCCACAGTAACCTTGGAAAAATCGACCATAATTCAACCATCACCATAAGGAAAAGAAATATCAAAATGTTAAAGATCCAGCTTCCGGACTGGGAAGAAAATGCAGGGCTTTACCGTCTGCGTCTGGAAGACTTTATTGATAAGATCACTATGGAAGGCGTGGAACTTTTCGAGAAAAATGAGAACGCACAGGAGTTTTTCGGCTCCGGTATTACTACCAGAAATCTCTATGATCAGGTGGTAGGAATCGGAAATGTACAGATCCATCTTTATAAGATCGAAGCCCAGAGGGAATATCCGATTACATGGAAAGAGGTTTCCAGAAACTCAGGCGGAGAAGGATTTCTGTCTGCATTTGTAATCCTGTCCAGCCTTCTGTATTATATGAGACGGGATGATACGGACATTTTTGCAGATAAAAATGAGGGAAAGGTTCTGATCATGGACAACCCGTTCGCGCAGACCAATGCCTCCCATCTGCTGATCCCTTTGATGGATATGGCAAAAAAGAGCAACACACAGCTTATCTGCCTTACCGGTCTGGGCGGAGAGTCCATCTATAATCGTTTTGACAATATATATGTGCTGAATCTGATCGCTGCAAGTCTGAGAGGCGGTACCCAGTACCTGAAAGCCGAACACAAAAGAGGGAAAGAACCGGATGAACTTGTCACTGCGAGAATTGAAGTGGGGGATCAGATGGAGCTGTTGTTTTAACTAAATCAGGTAAGTCCCTTGCAGAGACTGCGAAAAGCAAACTGCAGGGGATTCTTTTTTATTTTTTGTAACGTTTCTTCTGTCTGTGACTTAATTATATAGAAAGACATCAGATAAAATAATGATACAGCAGACAGGAGGATCATCATGAAACGATATTTTGGAATATTCAATGCAGATGAAATAAAATCAGGATCATGTTCAGACATTCAATGGAAGAAGACCGGGCTATTAAAAATCCCGAAAGATGCAGTAGGATAATAAAAAATACAAGGAGCAGGAATGGAGAAATCAGAAATCGAAACAATCTATAGGAAGTATTTCCATGATGTCTTTCTCTATATCCGGGCACTTTCCGAAAATGAAAGTCTGGCAGAGGAAATCACCCAGGAAACATTCCTGAAGGCAATGAATAATATTGAGAAATTTGACGGCCGGAAGGATATCCGCGCATGGTTATTTGTAATTGCGAAGAATACATATTTCCGTTATTGCAGGCGAAACAAAATCTACGTGGGCGAAGAATTTTCAGAAATAATGCAGGATTCCATGCAGGATACATCCCCGGCAGTACTGGATCAGATCGTGCAGGATGAGACAGTTCGGAATCTCAAACGCTATGCAGAACTGATACCGGAACCCTACAGGGAAGTATTTCATCTGCGGATATATGGTGAACTCTCCTTTGAGCAGATCGGAAAATGCTATCAGAAAAGTGCCGGGTGGGCAAGAGTAACCTACCACCGTGCACGCCAGATGATAAGAGCACAGATAAGTCAGGAGGAAAAGTAACATGGAAAAAATAAACTGCAACGTGATACAGGATATTCTGCCATTGTACATTGAAGATGCAGTAAGCGAAGATACAAAAGAACTTGTAGAAGAACATCTGCAAAACTGTGAAATCTGCCAGCGGGTATACCATGAGACAAAGGCAGACCTTGAAAATGATATGAAAATCTATGCGCAGACAAAAGAAAACAGCAATGAAGCAAATGACCTGAAGAATTTCAGGAAATTTTTAAAGAAAAAAAAGACAAAAACAATCCTGCTTTCCATAGCAGCAACCATAGTTTGCTTTTTGGCAGTGTTTACCTTTATGAATAAACATGTCACATATATCAACTACAAAGATGCCGGGATTACTATTGTTGAGGATAATAAAGATGAAGTAACATATAGAATGAATATAAAAGGAAATTATCGCTGGAAAACATCTTTGGACAGAGAAACAGGTGTAATGACTATCCATTTTGAACAGAGCTTGTGGGAAAAATATGTAAGCTGTATTTTTTATCCATATGATCAATTTCATGAGATTCTGAAGAAAGATGAGATAAAAGAAGTATATGTAGATAAGGATGGAACTACAACAACAATCTGGGAAGCACCGGAGGAAGAACAGAAGGCCTATTTATCTGAGAAACATACAGAACCGTTAGGATAAAATATCAGAACATTTTTCAAACATGTTCGAATATATGAAAGCGAATTTTATAGCAGTCCTATAGGTTATAAGGATTTACAAAGGGGGTGTCATGGAAGACAGCCTCTTTTTGTAATTGCCAATGGACATTCTCTTTCTATATGTTACAATAGAACAAGAATATGGAAAGAAAGACAGGAAATCTAACTATGAAAAAACAACTAAATTATGCAGATATCATAAAGGAAGTACTGATCCTGACAGGTGCGGTAGCGATCATTGCGGCAGCAGTTTATTTCTTTCTGGTGCCGAGCCATACATCTGTAAGCAGTATCTCCGGTCTTGGTATCGTACTATCAAACTTTGTACCCTTACCACTGTCTGCGATCACCATGATTTTGAATGTGGTACTTCTGATCATTGGTTTCTTTACCTGCGGACGCGAATTTGGCGTAAAAACGGTTTACACAAGTATTGTTCTGCCACTGTTTATCGGTCTTTTTGAAAAAATATTTCCGATTCATACCTTGCTAATGGGTTGCCACTTTTCTGCGGAACATTTTTGTGGTATAATTTGAAATAAGCAGTCGATTGTTACTGCAACGAATACCCATAACGTGCAAGGAAAACTTTACTTGCTTGCTTAGAATGGGCGGTCGTAGGGCTGTCCATGAGGAATCTATATGCTAATACTCCTATTTAGTGTTTTGAATGATGAACAACGTGCGCTGGTAGAGCGGATATTCCATGAGCATCATATCCACTTCCAGCGCATTTCGTTTAATATTGTTAAATCAGAGGAAGCCGCAGAGGATGTCGTGTCCACCGCATTTATAAAAATCATGGACAACATCGAGAAAATTTCTGATTTACCCTGTCCCCAAATGACCGCTTTCTGCGTTACCATAGTGAAAAACGCTTCTATTGACGTGTTGCGTCAATTACAACAGAGTGTTCACATTGATTACTGGGACAATATTTCGGACGAGGACACGGACGATATTGCAGATGAATGTATTCACAACGCGGACGTACATAGGTTGACTGAGGTAATAGATCAGCTTGATCCTGATGATCGGCATTTTATCTATCTCCGCTATACGCTGGAAATGGGATATAGAGAGATTGGTGAATTGCTGAACATTTCGGAGGATGCCGCAAAAAAGCGCGGGCAGCGGCTTGTCAAGAAACTCCGAAAACTGTATGAGAGAAGGTGACGATATGGATATGAATTGGCAGGCCATGCTGCATGAAGCAGCGGATGCCAGCTTTGAAAAGAATATAGAATCTCTTGCTGCTGCCGACAATGATGCCTGTTCCTATGCGGATTTGCCGAAAGCGAAAATACAAGAATTGAGCGAAAAGATTTTATACTTGCCGCATCAGGGAATTGTTTTGCTATTTAGTAGATACTGCTTCCGGCTATCCCCAAAAGAAGCGGAAAAGTTCTTTCAACTGGAAAATGCAAAAGGACGATTCCGCTTTTACCGCGAACTGCTTTCGTCCAATATGGGGTTTAGTTCGGCACAAGTGATTTCGGATGATTCTCTCAATCAGGCCTGTAGAATCGCCATGAAAACCTATCTGCGCATGGAGTTAAAAGAAGATCCTGCTGCAAATAGTGCTGGAAAGCGACGGACACATATTGCGTTCAGGCGGTTCGGCAAAGCTGTTGCAGTCGCAGCAATTACCATAACGTTGTTGTTCTCAACGGCTATGGTTGCTAACGCGCAGTTCAGGGAAAAGGTGATCGCGTGGGTAGTTGAAACTTTTGAGAAATACAGCAGCTTTGAGCTACAAAGCGATAGAGAAAATGCGCAGACCGGCTTGCAAAACTATAAGCCTACCTATCTGCCTGATGGATCAGAATTGTTGGATACGGTTGAACAGTCGGAAATGATTGTTTATGAGTTTGCAATCAACAACTCTGGCGGTTTTGAAATCCTTCTTAGCAAGTCAGATACCAAAGTTTATCTCAATACTGAAAACACAGAAATTACTCCATTTGATCAGAATGAAATTGCAGGCTATTACTTCAAAAAGGGAGATTTGAATTATGTTTGTTGTGACCGGGATGGCTATTTCATTGCCATATACGGTTCCATTGATACGGATGAATTGATAAAAATTGCTGCTGGTATTACAAGAAAATAATTCAAAAAACTTGTCCCTTTTTGCCTCCTTGTGCGTTATATGGGTGGTTCCCCAATAATGCACAAGGAGGATTTTATTTATGGTGAAGAAAAAAATTGTTATGTTGGCATTAACCGCAGTTCTATTATTGACAACGTATTCCGTACCTGTATCGGCAGCAGAAAATGCAGCAGTTATAGGTACAGTAGCATCAGCGCAAACTATCGCCCCCTTATGGGAAAGTACAAAAACCGTTGTGCCGTCAATTTCGATTTCTGGCAAACAGATTTCCGTATCAGTATATATTTCTCCCATTAGTTCGACGACAACTACCACAGGGAAGTTATATCTTGAAAAGAAAAGTGGAAATGGCTGGGCACCAGTTACATCGTGGCCGATTGATGTAACTGGAAAAGTAGACATAGCCAAGACCTATAGCGGCACAACTGGTGTTACCTACCGAACAAGAGTAGTTGTTACAACTGGGGCAGACGAGATTGATGTAGCTTCTAACGAGCGCACCGTCTAAAATTTTTGAAAAGAGATTGTCCCTTTTTCTGCTTCCGTCCGTTATATAAGTAAAAGGACACAACAGGGGGGTGAAATAAGCAATGACAACGGTTGATATTCTATACAGGCGCTTGTGCGGGTCTGCTTATTTCTCCTGCCAACTATGGAGGCTGCGACTTAAAATTAGCAGGGCGGGCGCATAGCCAAGCAGATTACATAGAGACTTGCGCTGTGCGCCTAAATGGGGGATAAGTAATCATAAAATATGGAGGTTAAATTGTATGAATAAAATGAGAAAAAAGCTCAGCATGGTTGTGCTGGGAGTAGTGCTTGTTATGGCATTGAGCGTAACTGCCTTTGCTTCCTCTGCATGGGATTCCTTTAGTACAAAACTACCTGCAAATCAGGGGGATACCGAAGTTAGCACTGTCGCACGGGCTTCTGATAGTGTTGACCACTTCAACATTCAGATCAACAGCCTCAGCAATGGATACACAGCTGTCCGTGCGTGGGCAGAGGGTTCTTGGGGCGGAAACTACTCCGATCCTTATTGGGAACTCGGCGTTGGAAGCAACTGGAATGTTTATTACTATTCCAATAATATTCCGTCTAAAGGAACCAACATCACGCTGAATTTGGATAATCCCGTTAGCACAACCATTACTCCCAGCGTTTCCGGAAAATGGACACCTAATTGATGGGACGTTTTTTAGAGTTTAATAAAGCTTAAACCATAGAGAGCGGACTTGTTGGCAGAAGGCCGCAAGTCCGCTCCTTTATTGAGGGAGTTGATTAACCATGTATTTTATATCTGACATCAAAAAAATGTTGTCAAGCCGGATAGTGCAGATTACATTTATATTTCTGCTGGTTACTATGTTAGCTGATCCTATATCAGTATTGATTCATGCGAGACGGTATACGGGTTTCTTTGAAAATATAGGAGCAAACCCGTTTCAGTTTTGGCTACTTATGAACTCAGCAAGTTGGGGAAATAAGGTTTATAATATATTATTTTGGGTTATTCCTGTTTTAGCTACAGGAATGATTTACTATAATGAACAATCAAGTTCAATGAGCAAATTCTTAGTCGTAAGAAAAAGCAAACTACGATATATGTTGTCAAAGGTAATCTCAGTATTTTCATTCACGTTTGTTTTTTGTATGTTTTTACTGTCCTTGAATTTGCTTTTAACCTTTCTCATATTTGACGTGAGAGCTCCTTTTACAGAGCAGTATCAACGGCTTGTTCCTAATGCGGGAACATTTGGATATACGCTGTATCAGATTAGTCCTTTACTTATGGCGGTCGTGTATTCCTTTTTTAATTCACTTGCGCTTGCGCTATTTGCTGTTTTTGCATTAGCCATTCAAATGATTGTTAAATTTAATAATCAATACGTTGCTATTGTGATACCAGTGATTTTACTCTATGCGATTACATTTGCTTTTGATTCGGTTCCGCTTCTACTACCTTATGATATAAGAATTATTATCCAACCACGTTCAGCAAATGCCATTACCGAGATCGTTACGAAGCAGGATTTTGAAATAACCTTTTGCGCATGGATAGTCGCTGATTCTTTCTTGACTTTGATTGGGTTAGCAAGGAATAAGGATATTCTATGATGTTATATGACAAAAAATTCTACAAGTATATTGGATGTTGCGCGGTATACTTTGTGTTCACTATTTGCTATCTGTTTTTTTCAAATGCTACAACTGTTTGGCAGGCAAGTTGGTTTTCAGATAAGTTTTTTGTTTACCAGTACGCAATAGTTTTGCTGCTAGGATATTCGATAATCAGTTCATACTACAACAGTCAAACATATAATCGCTTTGAAACAAGAAAGCGGATAGTTACAAATCAGCTATTTCTATATGCTTTGCTGAATTTGATCCTGGTTACAATGCTTTTTGTTCTTGCAATGGCTGTAACTATGATATTGGGTGGAGCAAAAAGTTTCTTTACACTTCAAACGCTATTGGATTTATACTTCAGATTTTTACTTGGCTCATACCTATTAGAGACTATAGATTTGATATTTGAGTACTCAGGCGTTAAGAGCCTTTCTGCTGGAGCACAGATTATTTCGTTTCTACTTCTGAATTTTGAACTATTGTTGCTTATTCCAAGGCTTCATTTGCACACTTGCAATAGTTTGAATCTTTTGTTTTCTTGGATCTTTTTTGCTGATATATGGGGGTATGTGCCATTAGGGGTGCTCTGCTTACTATCGACAGTAGTTGTATATGAGAGAGCTAATCGAGGCGATTTATTGAAATGAAATATATAAAAAATCAATTTGCAAAGGTGGTTTTCCTTTTTCTGGTAATATCGTTAATCGTCACAGGTATGTTGAAACTAGCCGACCATGATTTCATTTATTCACTTTCTATATTGTTTGGCTGTTCATCACCCGCGCCACTAACATTAAAGATCTGCTTTTTCATGTTCGTTATACTTGCACAATACTTTAATGCAGATGGTTTTATTTTTTATATCAAAAATATTGACTACCTATTGATAAGATACAGGAGTAAATATCAGACATTGAGAAGCCTGCTTAAGTGGGTATTTTTCTCAAACATGGTTTTAGTATTTACAGCTTTTGTTGGCGCTGTAGTTGCTTTGTATTTCTGTACAGGTTCTTTAAGTGGTTCATTTTCAATGGATTCTATAGCGATACTCACAAGAGGATTTTTCCATTGTGTAATTCTGGCATTTTTTCAAGTAATGCTGCTCATCCGCGTTGGAGAGACAAAATGCTTTGGAGTAATTCTGTTGCTTGCAGTAGGTTATACTTTTTTGAAACTGTCGTATTCACCATTGGATTCATCTGCATTTTTATATAGATTTGCACTCGGTGGAATCATTTATTCGCTACTGTGCTTTTTAGAAATCACTGCACTCAAAAAAATATATATGGAGGACTGGACTGACTATGAGAATAGATGTTACTAATTTATCGAAGATAATTAGAGGATCTGTAATCCTCGACAATATTTCAATTCATTTTGAGAGTGGACATATCTACGGTATTATAGGGAAAAATGGAAGCGGAAAGACCATGCTTCTCAGAGCTATATCTGGTCTTATCGTTCCAAGTAGTGGCGTTGTTTATGTTGATGGAAAGGCTCTCGGCACAGAAATATCATTTCCTCCTGAGATTGGCATTCTTATAGAGAAACCTGAATTTCTGGGACACTTATCTGGATTTGAGAATCTCAAAATGCTGTCTGAAATAAAAGGTAGCATATCTGATGCCAATATAGCAGAGTACATGAATTATTTCGATTTAGACCCAGAGGAAAAAAAGCCTGTCCGCAAATACTCACAGGGAATGAAGCAGAAACTTGGGATTATTCAAGCCATTATGGAAAACCAAAAGCTATTGGTCTTAGATGAACCCTTTAATGCCTTAGACGAAAAATCTGTAAAGCTATTTCGAGAACTTTTGATCGAATACAAGAAACAGGAGAAGTTGATTATCCTTACATCTCATAATAAGGAAGATATTGAATCTCTCTGCGACCACACCTATCAAATACAGTCAGGGCAGATTATTGCAGAATGATGTAAAGCAAAAGCCAACGCAGGATGCGGCAACCGACGATGGCTGCTGCACCCTGCATTTTTGCTTTAGGTATTGTCAATACCCGCGTTTATAATATCGCTGATAATCTCGGCAATTTTGGTATCTTTTTTTACCTCACAACTGGCCGCATATTGTGCAAGCGCTTCGGTTGTCCTGGTGCCTGAGCATGATTCTGATTCCAATTCTCAATCTTCTGGCAAGCAGCGTAGCGGTAGTCGTATGGGAAAATATCGGAAGGTATGTCCTCTTGGTAATCATGCTGTGTAGCATATTATCTCCTTAGTTTATCTGTCTGTGAAGCGGGGTATCGAATACTATAATGCGACGCACTCAACGTTACTTGCCCCCAGCATAATAGGAGGAACCATCCATGCAAAGCGTAAATGAGTTATGTGAGAAAGGAAATTCACTTTCGGAATCAACAATTTGGTATGGGTACTGTAAAATCGTTTATTACCCAGCCAACACAGCGTGTTATCTCGAAGAACTTTGCTATGGGAGTGGTGAAGACGGCAATTATTGCACCTATCAATGCTGCAATTTCATCTAATGTTATTAAAAAGTTCTCTGAAGTATCTGCGGTTAATCTCACAGATGCAAAGAAAGCAAGCGTTACTAATTCCAATGCCACAAACAATAACTATTTCATGAAGGTTCCAAAATGTTAGCAATATTTCTGCAAAACCGGGCGGGGCTATGAAATCATACGCCCCGCCCATGAAGCGGCCCCGGAAAACCCTGCAATCAAGAGTGTTTTCCGGGGTCAAATGCTCACGGTCTACCCCGGTATTTCCGCATATAGCCGCGCTGCTTCTGCCGCCTTGCAGCACGGGCGCAGGTCGGGGAGCAGTACCGCTGCCGCCCGTCCGGGAGGAAAGCCCTGCCGCACACCGGGCAAGGCCGGGTTCCTGTGATACGCTCCACGGTCAGCGACCTTTCCAGCACGGGATCAAGGGGCAGCACCGCCGAACGGAAATAGCGGCAATAAGCGCCCGTCCAGCATTTCCCCAGCATATAGCACTCGCAATCCAGCGGCAGACAGCCAATGTCTTTGTCATAGTTGGCACACCACCGCTTCACAAGGGAGCGGATCGCCGCCTTTTCCTGCCGGGTCAATTCACGGCTCATTTTTCTCTCCCATCTTGGGCTTGAACTGTTCCCGGTAGCAGAACACGCAGCCGATCCCGTGCCAGTAGGGGCAGCCGTCACAGCGGGAGCCTTTGGGCGGCAGGTTGGGCGAGACGCCCTTGAAGAAGCTCTTTTCTTTCATAAAGTCCTCATAGGGGCTGTCGGTAAACCTCATTCTTCACCGTCCTCGTCCCACGGCGGCCCGTCATCCTCAGGATCGGTTTCGTCATAATCCTCCGCGCCGTCATACTCGCCGCCGTAGTCCGCCTCAGACTCAGCGGCCTGCTGCTTCTTGGGACGGTAGATTTTGAAGTACCAGCCAGCGCCGCCGCCAATGACCACCACGGCCAGCACCAGCAGAAGCATACCGCCGTTGCCCGTGGCCTTGGGCTGCTCCGGCTCGGGGTCAGGCTCCGGCTCCACCACGGGCGCAGGCTCCGGGGCCTTGCCCTGGCACTCGCTCATGTTCACGGCGCAGACGGTACAATCCGTGTTGATAGCCCCCACGGCGCATTTATCGGAGCAGGAGCACTCCGGCAGCTCACCGCCCGCCGCCTGTATCGCCGCCAACAGGTCGGCCTCGTCCACCATGTTCAAGAAATAGGTTTGGTACTGCTCACCGTCCTCGTCGGTGGGCTTATCGTAGTCGATGACAATGTAAAAGGTATTGCCGCCGCTGGTCTGCACCGTGATGAACTGCTTGTTGGTGGCCTTATCGTAGAGCAGGTCACGGGTCACAAGGTTGCCGTCCTCGGTGAAGCCCTCGCCGGGGTCAACGGTTTCCGTGGGCAGCGGCTCCACCGGGTCAAGCCCATCCCATTCCTCACCGCCCCCGGCGTAGGCCGTGACCGCCATACTACCCATGAGGACGGTCACACAAAGCGTCATCAGCAAAAGCCGCAGTTTTTTCATTCCGTCACCTCCGTCTGTTCCGTTGGCTTCTGGCCACCGTGACCAGAAGCACCGCCCCGGAGCTGCTGAAGCACCAGCGGCAGATCGGCAAGGGAGATACTCATACCGCGCACGATCTCCACGATCTCGCTGTTTTCCGCTTCCAGCTTCTTCTGCTCCAATTCTTTAAGCCGCGCCTGCTGCTCGGCAATTTTGGCCTTGACCTTTTCAATCTCGGCCTCGATCTTTGCGCTTTTCGTAATTGCCATATCAAAAAACCTCCTTTACGGTAGTCGCCCGTAGGCGTAAAGATGGGACTGCCAATAGCTGCTGTTGAGGTTGGCATAGCTGATGGGGTCGCCACAATGGAGCATCCAGCCGTCGCCCACATAGATGCCCACATGAGAAATGCCCGCTGTGTCATAGGTGCCGACAAAGAACACCAGATCACCGGGCCGGGGGCTGCTCGTCCGGGAGCAGATGTTATAAAGGCCCTGCGCCCCCAGCCGCCCGAAGCTCCAGCCGCATTGATT